>Ga0126342_10011813_pt1 | contig 15590 bp, 15 predicted proteins | sample Cyp1metagenome_FD_92528 | JGI IMG/M metagenome (GOLD analysis project Ga0126342, IMG submission 92528) | Coral microbial communities from Lord Howe Island, Old Settlement Bay, Australia - Cyphastrea 1 metagenome | ecosystem: Host-associated > Invertebrates > Cnidaria > Coral ...
AATTCATGGAGAGCTTCCTGACAGCAGCCATGCCATGAGAACCACCGGCCTGATTTGACAGCGGATTGCTTTCGATTCCAACTGCCAAGTTCGCTCAGGCGCTCAAAGATCTCTTTCAGGTCCACTGAGTCCGTTGTGGACAAATTGCATCCAATGTCGAGATTGATCAAGTCAGCGAAAGAAGTGAAAATATCACTCTCCTGTAAAAGCAGTGACAGGACCCGGGAACAGGATGGTGAAACTTGCAATGTGAGGGATGGTAGGGGATGGTTTATTATTGTTTTACCCTCTGGTAATTTAACATAGATATTACAAATCACCATTTTTAATGGGTAAATCAGCTATAAATGGCAATTTTCAATAGTTGTGTTAGTTCACCAGAGGGTACCATGTTTTACCCACATGATACGTCCCTGGTGTATTGGGAATTCCGTAGGCAGAATCCATCGGCCTCCGCCATGAGTCGTGCGTCGCGCACCACAAACTCGGAGAAGGCTAGGCCTTTTAGGGGGGCCGTGGTGATTAATTTTTGGCACTTGGAGAAGGTGGGGAAGTTGAGAAATACAAAAGAAATATTAGCATTATATACATATTATAAACAAATAATATCATATCATATACATATTGAACTATATTATATCATATCATGTTGGATTATATTATATATCATATTTTACTATATTATATATATTAGACTCATTAATCTTATATTACATTCAAAATTATATTGTATAAAATATTCCATGATATTGTATCATATTTTATCATATTCAATGATATTGTATCATATTCAATGATATTGTATCATATTAAATTATATTATATTAACATACATAATTATTTTATAAATCAAATTATATTACATAATAATTTATTTCATTAAACATGATATTAAATACTATTTTATATTAAAAAACATTTTATATGCAAAATGAAAATTGTATCCAATTATATTATATTATATTTGATTATTTATATGTATGTATCATTATATTAAATTATATTGTGTTAAATCAATATTGATATTAATACAACAATTGTTATTAATATTAAGAACAATATTCATATTCATATTCATATTAATTTGAATTGTATTATATTATGTGATATTAAGTTATATATTATATAGTACATTATATATTATATTCGGATAAATTTTATTGTATTGTAATTTATCTTGTATATTATATTGTATTATAAAATTCAATCAAATTATGTTATATTATATTATATTATCTTCAATTATATATGTGATACTTAATCATCATATATCTACATATGGGATAGGTTAAGGAACGCATTTCAAAGGTGTTGCTCTCCTTGTACACCAAATGGGATGACAGTTTAACCAACAAGCTGGACATAATGCACATGTCATGTCTAGATACGATCGAAATGGGTGAAGCTCTACGTATAGGAACCCCATGGAGCTCTGGAACCATTGGAGATGCCAAAAAGAAACAGCGGCCACTGTGTGGCCACATCTATCCTTTAAACCAAGCCAGAGGCAATTGTATTTCACAAGGAGATATGATATGCCTCGAAACGACACATTCAAAAAACAAAATCCGTTTCTGTGCAATGAGCACCTATGGTGAACACATCATTCCCCGACCAATCTGGTTGTGTCTCAACATGTCACATATTGAAAATGTCCGGATCGGTTCCTCATTTCTATACAAACCGGCCCACAATTGGCTGATTATTCGAAGGCTCTAAGAGTCTAAAACTAACCATTGTTGGGGGCTCTCATAAGTTGACGCTTGTTGTACAAACATAGCATTGAACCATTTTCAATGTGGCTGTCCAGAAATGTGGCATACCATGGTATACCACACTTTATGCTTGAGATTAAAATGGAGATTTCTGCATGGATCACCCGTCGTCACCATGGGTTAACCGCTAACTGAGTCATGATCCATGACGGCTGGATGATGGGGTACCCCAATTGGGGATCACCAGAGCTGCCAGTTATGGATGTTTACCCCCCCAACTATCGGGTAGTTATGGATGTTCCTCAATATGTGTATACTGTATATATATGTGATTATATATATATATGATTATATATATATATATATATTTATGATGATATGTGTGTAATGCCAATATACCAATACGCTATAGTTTGGGATCTGTTCCTTGCACATGCAAACATGTGCGCTGGAAAAGCTGCTCATCTTGGATGATCCCAAAGAATCTGAAGATTCTGATGTTCGGCCCCAATCTTAGTGATGGTTTACTATCATTTATTATGATAATACATGTATGTATATATAAATAAAATAAATCAATAAATATATATATAGATTGGTTAATGTTAGTGATATAATATATATATAGATAAGGATAATACAAGTATGTATGTATATATATATATATAATAGATGTTCATTTGCCAATTCTATATATAGTATCATATCAATGTGGAGCCATGCCGAAAACTGAGAAGAATATGACATGCGTCTCTCGAGTATGCTCAATAGCCCAATCGTCCAACCGATAAACGCGCCACAGCTGTTGTCCCTGAATCGATTTCTGGGAACATCTGCAATCTGCAACATATTTAATGAATAGAACATTCATAGAACATATACCCGGCCTGGTAAACGTTTACATAACGAACTGGAAAGATCCACCATTTTATAGCTGGATAAATCCACTATTTCTATGGCCATGTTCAATAGCGAACTGTTAGTTTACCAGAGGGTAGCAACCACCATGGATTCCTGCAACATTTCCTATCAACCCAATGATGTTGGTATCGTTTGTGATTTGCCACTGAATGCGGAACCGGCCCCTTTGGCCCAGACCATGTGGGTGGAAACCACCCTCAGCTATCGGATTCCAATTCACGCCCTTCATATGGAGGGGCACGCCATTGACGTAGATCCTTCGTGCGAGGACTTGATTGGATTGGCGAGTGGCAGATTGGGACAGTCCATGCACTGTTTCTTTTTCAATGAATACCAGCTAAATCATTCATGCAATGCATTTATTCGCAGAATCATCTTTAACCGCTCTTAGCTGCTAGGATGCAAAGCCGTTCCGAAGCCTCTTTTTGCACCCAGCTTGTCATACATGCTTCCTGTTCTCCGATATGTTTGGTGGTTCAAAGTGATACCAGCACATGAAAGCACATCTTCTCCTCAAAATTTGGACAAGTTTGCCCAATCGGGTATCGGTATCGCCCCAAGAATGGCCCCATCCCAATTTGGCGCACCCTTCTTTCAGACAAACCCAAAGAGGAGTGGAAAGCGCCAAAATACCGCCGCTCTCTAGTGGGAATAACTCTTCCAAACCCGCATGATTTTGGGTTGCCATGTTTGTTTTATAGGGTTCCAAGTTCCAAGGATAAACTATCCCCAGCATGTCTCAGGACTTAAAACTCAGCAACCAGACCGGATAAGCTGGCGGAGTGCAGCTTCCAAATAATTAATCGTTCTACGGACAGCTTCAAGTTAGGATCTATGGTTGTCTATTGGGATGTGAAGTAAGCACGGTGGTCTGGCCAGACTAGTTCTTGATGGATATGCACTGCCATCAACCGGCTTTTTCCAACGAAAAAAAGAGGTTTGAAGCGACCTAACATCCATGGATCTTTCCAGCAAACATGGCCATGGCTCGCCTGGATATCTGAAAGCACATTATTCACCATCCGAAATAGTGATCTGCGAAAAAATTCTCCAAGCAGATTGACCAGAAGGCAAGTTCCCAATCAACTGCCCTCTGTTTGGGCCATACGTAGTAATTACTGGGAGATAGTTGGGGCCTTGTTTTAAGCCACAGTACATGGGATCCGGCCACGATCCTAGCCTGGAAAGAATTTCAACAGGGCTTCAAGATGTTTCAAGATGTTCAAAATTGGAAGCGTATGGTAATGATATCACTGGCTATCACTATCACTGGGCGGTTGAAGGCTAAATCTACAAAAATAAAATAATGGATAGCCAAATATGGAATTTCTGTGTAAAACTCCCTCATTTGGCATACCCCAAATGACCATTCTTCTAGGGAAATATGCCTTAGGGACTTTATTTAACATATGATTCCTAAACGGTATTCTACACAAGCTGTGCTAACTTGTTGAATTAGCCCCTGAAGATGGTCTCAGATGATTTAGGGATACCACCATTTTAGGAAAAGCTCCATATCTTTCCATGTGCTGTGCAAGGTGGTGCCCCCGAGTGATGTTTGTTAGTTTAAAAACTCCTTTAACTATAGATATAAATGATATATAAAGATATATCCCCAACAAAAACAGTAGTCATTGGAGTTATAAACAAACGTAACTATCGGGGGCACCACCTTGGCCTGAGAACCACGAAGCGATCTCGGCCTGCGATCCCCTGGCCGTATTCGTGCAGGCAGTGAGATTGCAGGCCATGACAAGACCTGAGGGGAGGATGGATATAACACCCACCATGTATACAGTTATGGCCATTTATTAGTTATAACTGGTTATTTTTATGGGATTATACATTCTATAAATGGAGTTATAAGTACTTATAACTGGTCAAGGGCCTTAACTGTAGGATATCTATATGTATATATGGTTATAGTCATACTCCCTTTCCCCCAATATGCATCAATATGCAACACCCCCCCACCAACAATGGACTCTAACAATCTCTACCGCATCTTCGGGACCATCGAATGGGGATGGGATACAGCAGGATATCGTGAGGACAGAATGGGATTCTGCATGGGGATATGGGGATATACTATGATATACTGGGATAGGCATTCCTTCGAATATGAAACCCAATATGAACCCCCAGAGTGAATAGATCCACAGGGACGTTTAATATTAGATTATATTAGCGATATTGGATTTCTTCATCGGGATATGCGATATACCATCAATGTCAACTAATATAAACTCGTAACATGGGGATGTATGGCTATGCAATGGGTTACAGGAGATAAAAATTAGCTACCGACTAGTAACCACAACAATCACCCATGAATAAATGGGATAGCGACACAAATCGGGAACTTATCAGGGTTACAAACCAGCTTCAAATGATTCTCCAAGTGCCAAACATGGGGTACAAAATGGGGATGGGATTCATGTCTCATGAAAGGTGATCAAACGAGGATTGAGGATGTTCCTCCGGGCCATGCTTTATCCTGCAACATTTCACCACCCCAACTCATCACCAAGCCTAGACACCCTGGATGATCTTTCGATGCTTAGAACATATCCCCATTTTTCAAACTAAAAAAGGCATCAAAGTTCGCATGCAAGGATGAGAAGTGCCACCACAGACCATCCAGCTGAGAGGTGCCAAACATTCTGAGCCAAAGCCCTTGACTGGGAAAGCAACGAGTGTGGATGGTTTCACTGCCCTGAAACATAGTGGTCGTTCGAGATCAGATCATGATCACCAAACAAAGGGAAAGGGCGTGTATGGTTGATAGAATTCACTGCTAGCGTTTTTTGAGGAACCCTTCGCTCCTGATTACTACATCAATTTACCTCCGTGACACGGAAGTTAGTGCGGATAACATGGACACACATACCACCCCAGAAAATAACATCCTCAAAAGCTGCCAATCTGTTTGGACTTCTTTGGATTCAGATCGACTTGTTTTTCAACAAAAACAAGAGCTGATCTGAGATCCATCCTTCACCACCCGGCACCAAGGCTTCCAAGGTCCCGAACGCTGAAACAAAGGAACCTTATCAACATCTTAGTCCCTAGAATTGGGCGCCTGGCCCTGGCACAAATCAACAAAGCCATAGAAATGCTGTGTTAAACCGACCCACAACTACTGCTGGCCACTTGATGTACTGTATCTGGAGGGTTGATCTGCCAGGGTCAGGCTGCCGGCAGTGCCGGTGCCCAGGGTTTAAAACGAGCTCTTGAGGCTGCAAGAAAGCGAGATGTGGAGGAAAACCATGGATGGCAAAGCTGGGCAAAGCTGGGGTGGAGCATAAATTTGCACTGATATAGATGGGGTTCAAACATTTAAAACACACCGGACGTGGATTCAATTGGGCCCCCAAAACACACCACAATCTAAGAGTTGAAAAGAGACTCTCCATGGTTTTGATGTCCATTCTTTTGGGGTTGAAATATGCAGCTAGGAACAACACTGGCGCCAGTGAGTAGACTGCACCAAATCTGAAGTTCCAAAACATCTGATGTGAGCAGCGTCAGCTGAATTGAAAATCCATTCGATGTTGGTTAGTTCAGGGATTCCCATAGTGAACTCTAATGATGCATCACGTAGACTGACGACATCAACTTCCGTCTTGTGTTTGATTAGTCGTAGTGGACACCTCGAACAATTCCAAACCATTGAAACACCTCCAAACATTTGGGAGTGTATGAAAAGAGTATGCCCAAGAAAAACAAACGATTTTATAGGGACAATGATTCACGATGATATAAATATATATATATATAAATATAACTACAATCAAAATTTGGGGTACATGATTGTGGGATAGACCTTAAGACTCTTTTGGTCCACTTAACAGTGAAAATCACCAAGCCGAGCTGTCGGATTGTTGGCCCCTTCGACCCACTGAACCTATGCACGGAACTATTGAAACTATGGGGATACTGATTCGGGATAAGATATGAAAAGTAACCCAAGCAAAGCTTGGTTGCTACAGTACATGTTCGCCAAAAAAACATACCACACGCAGCTTCCAAACTCATTATAGTTTTGCAGCACCGCCAAATTGAAACTTGCCCTGAGCTGCATGAACAGGGCGGAACCACATGGACGACCAGGTTCTCAACGTGATTGTAGGATCATATAGGAACATGTTTGTAAAGGGGCAACACCAAATCTCAAAATCAAACGATATCAAACGTCATGGAAACTAATGACATCAGTCTGATGCTAATTAATCCAAGTGTCATCAATCATCTAAATGGGAAATGCATGACTTCAATTCAATCTAAGTGGCTCAAATTGTGTGTCTTATGCCTAGGACAGGTGTGAAATTCGATTGATTGATTTGTTGTGGTTGGTGCCTCCAACACCGTACCAACCAAATCAACAAGCCCATCTCATCTGTATGTAGGTAAGTATGCACATATGTATTTATCAACTTGTCTATCTTTCTTTCTATCTATCTTTGTATGTATCCAGGTATGCATGCATCTATGTAGCTGCGTATCTATGTATCTATGTAACCTATGTATCTATACATCTGTGTTCTATGCATCTATCTATGTAAGTATGCATGTCTGCATGCGTGCATGTATGTACGTATGTATGTACGTACGTACGTATGTATGTATGTATCAATGTATGTACTTTAAATATATATATATATATATGTTCAAGTCTGTATGTCAGTATATCATTATGCGTGTGATATGTACGTATGTACTTATGCATGTATGTACGTATGTACATATATATATATACGCGTATGTGCGCGTATGTACGCGTATGTACGCGTATGTATGCGTATGTACGCATTTGTACCTGTATGTACGCGTATGTACGCGTATGTACGCATATGTACGCGTATGTACGCACATGTACGCATATGTACACGTATGTATGTGTATGTACGCGTATGTACACGTATGTAGGCGTATGCAGGCGTATGTAGGCATATGTAGTATCTGTCTGTCTGTCTGTCCGTCCGTCTGTCCGTCCGTCTGTCTGTTTGTATGTTTATCTGTACATGTCTATGCATCTATGCATCTTTGTCTCTATTTATATACACACATATATCTATCTATTTATCTATCTATCTCTGTAGGTCTGTACGTCTGTATGAATGTATGAAAATCATTCTCCAGGTGGTTGGCGTGCGTGAAATTTGGCTAGTTGAATGGCCATTTATAAAGTCCACTTTCCAAGTGCCAGCATCTCTCAGAAAATGAAATCATTCATCATCTCAGTGTACTGAAAGCTGACTTTTTATAACATGCACCATCTGCCTGCATCAATATGAGCCTTCTATCTTTCCTATATTCTGGGCACGATTTTTTTTTTAAAGGGAGTACGCATGGGGGATATTTGTGTATATATATAGTATTATGTGTGTATATATAAATACAAATGTAAACAATAATTCAGGTGAGGCTCAGACATATCCCAGCAAGACCCCACACACATCATTGCGCCGAACCCATGCATCCATGGATGGACTCGTGCTGACGTTTGCTCATGTTAGAGCTATAATCCTTTTGCTTGCACCGACTGTTTCCAAAAAAAGAATACATAAATTTTCATGGCCCTCAAATGGCAGAGGAGGAGTTGCTGGCAGTGGCAAAAGGTATGATCATGAGTCCCTCAGAAAGTCCTGCAATTGCCAATCAAGTAATTATCTGCAGTGATTCACAAAAAGCTGTGCATGTATTTATACATAAAACTACACATTCACAAACAATACCTCAAATTGACTCCTCTTTCCTTTCACAAAGACACCGAAGACGTCTTTTTGGAAACAGTAAACTTCTATAAATCTATCTATTGAAACTGATTCAAACATTGAATTATGGCCAGTCTGATCCGGCCCAAAACGTCGCAGCCACTTGGCAGCCGGTCAACATCAAGGCCACCCACGACGAAGATGCGGATCGCAACGGAGCTCAATCGCACAAATGAGTCCTCATTGCAGCATGTCGCAGCCGATTCGACATCAACGACGATTCGACATCAACGGCGTGATGTCTGAATGGACACCAGGTCAAGTTCCCTTTCGGTGCCAAAAAAGACCATGGAGACTTAACCCAGGATTTTGCATGTGTATCCGTGTATAAGAAAGGACATTAACAAAAACACATATTAGAATCTCATCAACACAATGGTCACAATTTGAAGCCGTGCGCAGGGACGTACTGGGCACGTGCGAGGTGTTCTTTCGATCATGCCAGGCTGGTGGGATACCGATTTCTAGATCCACATCCAAGTGATGATCTGATGACTCCGAAAAAAACTGCGGGCAACCAAACATGAGACTGAAATAGACTGAACATGGTTTTACTACTAGACCAAAGCATTCTGGATCGTTAGTTTCTGGATACTCTGAGAAAAGTCGATAAATTGATTGAATGCCATCAAAACTGATAATTACCCTGGCAGTAACTATCATGTACTGGGCGACATTTATTGTGATTACAAAAATATAATCATATATATCCAGATCATGTTTCATACTTAGACGGGCCATGGTATTAGCAACCTGGCTAGTAATTGAGTTATAAATAAACCACTATGATTATATCCCAATTATAATCCGTTTACAAACTAATGAGCTAACGGCCCTAGCTAATTAACTAATCCGTTATAAATACCATTAACGGAGTTTGATTCACCGGCTGCCCAGCGTTCCAAGTCATCCAAACCCAAAAAGGACAGAAACCTATGAGCCCATGATGCTACTTCGATGATGTTTTCACCATTTCCGGGTTCCCAACTTTCCTATATTCTTGGAAGGTGCATATGGCTACAAATGCTACATAGTTGAAATTATATCATGAATATATGAAGTTTCATCCTTGTTGACCGAATTGTGTCCATTGGGTTCCCCGACATTGAAAGTGGATGATTCAACGTCATCGCGTGCCACGGAATAAAGGCCCTTTATTCGCAGCAAAACAGGAGGCCCGTTTACCCTTTCCAAGGCGAACAAGGGGCCTGTCACATTGAACAGTGACCTGCTGCTTCCCAGGAGGCTTCGCGAATGCAAAACTCGGGAAATTTGCTGGCCTTGGAGGCCCAGTGCCATCATTGAACCAAGAATTTTCTTTTGAATAAGGACTGGGTGTGTCTGAAAATGTCGTGTACCCCATTGTACCCAATGGTTTTGCTGATCATTATCCCTATTAAATGGCTATTTCATTGGGAATATACCCTATTTTCAGACAAACCCGACTGGTTTCAAGGACTTGCAGGTGTTTAGATTGGTCTGTATAGAGTCCTCGAGTTTAAAATCACGTGAAGAAGGATGCGTGCGGGAATCATTGATCATCTCTTGGTATATGCAAAACTGCTGGTGGGAAGTGAATTGTCCTAAATCACTTCAACGTACACACCAAACGTCTGACTGTGGGCTGTGTAGAACTGATGAGTTCGACTGCCCCTCAATGTCCCAATATGCCGAACCCATCTGTGACTATTCGAACGATGTTCTGTTGGAAACAAGGGATGGATGATTTACACACAGAGAGTGTACCGTGGCTGTACAGATCCTGTTTTGCCATTGACAAAAAAACGAATTAACCTAACGAAAAAAACTACAGCGTTGTTCTAACATATGTTTTGTAACCATTGGTTTTCTATAATATCTATAATACCGTGCAAGAATAATTACTTCCAGACATATCCACAAGGAACGGTGTGTAGATTAATCTTTACACAAAAAATGTTTCAAAACAAAAAACACGTTACACATGATATACATGGATTTGCTTAAGGAACCACCAAAAAATAAAAAAATATGTTCCCTTTTTTGATTCCCCAAGTAGTGGATTTCCCATGGAGAAAATAAAAAATCATCTTCAGCAAATCCAAGTAAAGTGGTATACACAACAATATACTAACATAACTATGGAAAATCACCATGTATAATGGGTAAATCATCTATAAATGGTCCATTTTCAATAGCTAGGTTAAATTGCCACATGATATATCTGGCTAAATTATTAAGGCCACTTGGGGATGTTTTTCCTTATTAATCATGATTCCAGTGAGGTCGCAGTGAGGTCGCTATAAATTACCACATGATATATGATGATATTGTTCCCCACCTGCCAGGTCATGGTCGTCAGGGTCTCCAGATTTTAACATCCCGCCGGGCTGCATTGCTGGATCCATAGGAGTACCAGATAGAAAACCAGAAAAACTATCAGGTAGAATGTCAAGGGCAATGCCAGATAGAATGAATGTCGGATAGAATTTTAGAAAGACTGTCAGATAAAATGCCCAAAATGTCAGAATGCCAAATACACCAGATAGAATGTCAGATATCAAATAGTTTCAATCACATAGACTGCAATAGTATACCCAGATGCTCCATGTATGGAATATTTACCTACATATACCCAAAAAATCACCCAAATGCAGGTAAACATTCTATACATGGAGCATATGGGATATGTCAGGTTATGTGCCATGGTGGAGACTTTGGTAACATTTGGTAGGCTTGTAGCTCAATGATGGGGATCACAGATTTAAAAAAACTCAGCTGCAAGCCGTAAATTGCGCAAGGACGGATATGAAAAATATCAAACACAAAAACAACATTGGCAATTGTTATTGGGGATAAAAACAAATATCAAAAACAACATTGGCAATTGTTGCATTCAATATGAATGTTTGCCAAGGATGTGAAACATATCAATAGGCAATTGGCAAAGAAGCATAAGCTTGAATGGACCACAGAAAAAATCACAAGAGAAACCGTAACCGTTCGGTTGTTGTCAATTTTACATAATTTGACTTGATTGGTAATCCGCATTCTTGCCTTGATATTGGTGGCATGCAAGCAATTCAACAAACTCATCTCGAATCAAAAAGGATAAATAATTAAACAACACAATAAAACACAGTAAAATAAAGGAAAAAACACGAACACATAAAGCAATAAATAAAGAAATGAATCCATCAATAAAAAATGTAAATACTGTACATATGTAGATAAAACAAAAATATTTAGAAATAAACAACAACACTAAATTAAATGTAAGTCAATCAACAAAAACAACAAAATAAACAAGTACATATAATTACATATATAAATAAACAAATACATACTTAAATAAATACATAAATAAATATAAACAACTAAAATCAGCTTGACACAACAAACAACTAATAATTATTTTACTTCGTGTAATCCCCGCTATGGCATATATCCTGCCACAAATCGTTGACATTCTATCTGACATCTTGTCTGACATTTATTCTGACATACTATCTGACCTTTTATATGACATATATTCTGACATTCCATCTGACATTTTACCTCAAATATGATCTGACATTCTATCTGACAAATATTCTGACATTTTCCCGGGCCTGTATTCTGACAGTCTATCTGACATGCAGTCTATCTGGCATCCCATTTGACATTCTATCTGCCATTCTATCTGGTTGCACCTGGCATTCCAACTGGCATTCTCTATGACATTTGTTAAAATTCTATCAGACATTCTACCTAACATATATTCTGACATCTTTCTGGCATTTTATCTGAAATTTTATCTGAAGTTCTGTGTAGAGTGACTGTGTAGAGGTGAATGGCACATTACAATGGCGTGCTTGGGGGCAAACTTGCAAGTGAAGGAGTGATGTATTGTTCAAATCTAGTGACCCTCACGTGGCAGATGGGAATGACAAGAATATATATATTATATTTCTGCAGCATGCCGTTTTCACCGAACAAACGTTCGCCCAGGTGGGCTGTGAATTTTCTTAAGCCGAAGTCTCTCAAAGGTGCTCGACGCTTCTGGGTGGAAGTCCACGGGGTCGCCACACATCTTGCGTGTAACGGCGCCTTGGTTGCTCTCGGTATGCCACTGGTTGGTGGTTTCAACCTACCATTGTGGTTAATATACTGTTAATAATGGTTAATATATGGTTATTATATGGTTAATGATGGTTAATAATAAGATGGTTGGTGGTTTCAACCTAGCCCTCTGAAAAATGATGGAGTTCGTCAGTTGGGATTCTTATTCCCGCTACCCTCTGGTAATGTGTTACATAGCTATTGAAAATGGCCATTTATAGTGGATTTTCCCATGAAAAATTGTGATTTTCCATAGCTATGTTAATTTACCAGAGGGTATATGGAAAGTCATAAAATTCATGTTCCAAACCACCAACCAGGCCATCATTGCAAAGGGGCCGACCTGAGCCAAAGGGACTCTGCAGGACCACGCTGAGCGCGCCCAAATGTGATTCCCACCCCAGGTGATAATTCTCCTATAGAAGAAATTGATCGTGAAACCGGGAGCAAAAATCAGGAACCATGTTTCCAATGCTTTGCTAGCAAAGATGAAATATGCCAGGATTGCTGGTGACGCATCACCTGGAAATCATCAAAAACGTCAAGCGATGTCAAGGCCTGATTTTAGCTGGGTCATCAAACACCCGCCCCAATTTGGATCATCGCACTGTTCAACTGTTATTAATAACCGGTTGATCTTGAGTCCCCGACTCCTGAACTAATCTGAACTATACATTTTTTTAAGGATATAACCCCACGTGCCAGCTGCTTGCTAATACTCGGCCATGCAGATGATGTTGATGTAGATGATGTAGATGATGTAGATGATGTTGCTGTAAATGATGTAGGTGATGTATGTGATGTAAATGAAGTTGAAGTAGATAATCTAGATGATGAACGACATGTAGATGATATGGACGATGTACGTGAATGTATATGAAGTTGATGTAATATATGGGGTTGATGTAGATGATGCAGGTGATGTAGGTGATGTCAAGGGAGTAGGAGATGTTGTGTAGATGAAGTGGAAAGTTAAATTTGGCAGCAGTTCTTTGGGAAAAAACCTTCGTTTTCGAGCTTTCGGGATTATTTTTGAGGTATCATTGCGGCACCTTTCATTTTGGACAGCCCAAAACTCCAAATTGCATCGCAGACACAAACCTGGTTGGGCACAACACTCTTCGATGCAGCTTCCAGGATCATTGAGAAGCAGTCCTCGCGACTGCCGCAGTCCTAGGCCACAATCAATAGGGGTTGTTCAAAAGTAATCAAGGAAACGAAGCATAATCGTCCTGATTCGTCACAGATGCAATTCCAACCGGAAGCGATTCAATACGCTCTCGTGTTTCAACAACTGAGAAAACCTCTGGCATGGATGGTTTTTTTGGGTAGTTTCATCCTATTCCACAAAAAATGCAGCTACATCACAGGGATCAGCCATGTGACATCTTAGTCAAATGCATGGAGCTTTGTTAGTAACAGCCTGTCACTTGCTGCTGTAAGACAGAATTTGGCTGCTCATTGGTTCCCAGATAAAAACACCGTCCCTTCTTGAGATACTTGAATGACATGCAGAAAATCAAGTATGTGAGAGCGGGTGACGCACACACACACAAGACATGCCAATAAAACAGCAATCGAGTTGTGGCAAGCTTTGAGTTACCCACAGGAAGACTAAGTTCTAGTGATCCTTTTGTGCATCTATTTCTAATTTAAGAAACATATTGCTTCATCATTCACCACAGCGTACCTCTTCTATAATAAATAAAAGCACACGGGCACAGCCATGGCATCCCATTTCGATGACCCCGCTGCAAACGCAAATTTGGTCATCCAATTGGTGTGCCGAGATGCCTTTCTTTCGTCACAAACATTCGACATCATTCAATATTTTTCTTAGTCTTGTACTGTATATACATAATTATCTATATATATATACATATTATAGGAGCCACCATGGGGTTGTTTTCCAGTTGGTAGAGGTCATGAATGTTATGTCCTGGTGATGTGCAGAGGCTATACCCATATATATAAAGCCCCCAACTGCACACCCAAGTAACAGTTTGTTTTTTGTAAAACTGTATGAACACATTTACATCCCTCAAATCATACTCCTAAATCATATCCCAAACGCATTTTGTGTTTGTTATTGCCAGCAGTGTCTCGTGCCAAGCGTCACAAAACACAGAACGCGATCCCATTTGACATTTCCCCCTGGCACCGAGCATGGGCGTGGCAGGAGGGGTTTCAACCCACCAAAGACTACTGAATCACAATTTCTGTATACATGCATGTCAACATTTGCATGTAATATATATATAAATATTTACATATAAATAAATATATATATATGCATGTATATACGTATATGCATTTATGTATGTAGATAGATGTATGTTTACATAGAAAACTAATTTATGTATATATGTATGTATGTGATGTAATGCAATGTAATGTAAAGTAATGTAAGGTAATGTACGGTAATGTAAGGAAATATAATGTAACGAAAGGAAATGTAATGTTACGAAAATGCAATGTAATGTATGGTATGTACGTACGTACGTATGTATATATGGTCCAGCGTTCCAACCCCCCCTCCCCCCGCCATGGTCATGGGTCAGCCATAGTACTGTCCCCCTCCCCCCCTGTGGTGTGGTGGGGGTGTGGTACTGTATGGATGGTAGGTATGGTATGTAAGTCGGTTGGGTATGGTATGTTTGATATGACAGTATGTATGGTCTGTATGGTTACTATGGTGGGTATGGAATGTTTGCTATGTAAGGTAGGTATGGTATGTATGGCATGTATGTTCGGTATTGTATGTATGGGAGGTGTGGTAATTATGTTTCATATGTATGGTATGTGTGGTATGCATGATAGGTATGATAGGTATGGTATGTACGGTCAAAGTTCGTATGGTATGTACGGTATGTATGGTATCATTGGAATGTATGGTAGGTACGGTATATGTTACACACATGTAGTGTTGTGAGAGCACACAGGTAGTAAATAGGAAGCAAATACATAGCACATGTATATATGACTCTAGGTAGCACGTAGGTACTTTGAGGGAGTATGTGTGCTACGTAGGTCGTCTAAAAGGTAGCATGTACCTAGTAAATGCGAGGCTGGTAGTCAGAAATGCTGCAAAGACCTA
>Ga0126342_10011814_pt1 | contig 15590 bp, 19 predicted proteins | sample Cyp1metagenome_FD_92528 | JGI IMG/M metagenome (GOLD analysis project Ga0126342, IMG submission 92528) | Coral microbial communities from Lord Howe Island, Old Settlement Bay, Australia - Cyphastrea 1 metagenome | ecosystem: Host-associated > Invertebrates > Cnidaria > Coral ...
ACTTGAGGTCCAAACAAACAAAACGATCCGCAATCATTTCCCGCATCTAAAAACACAATTTGAACATTGCAGGGAGCTTAGTCGCAGGGGGGGGTTCTTAGTATCAGGGGTACCCCTCACCCATGAAATTTAGCACGTCTCGCACGAAATGCTCGTTTTGGTGCTCCCACGTGTCTCGTCTCGAGTCTCTGGTTTTCCTGTGGCTTCGCCGTGTCTATAAGGGAAGCCGCAAAACCTCTCCTTTTCGAAGGTTTCCAAGCATGTCGTTTTGCGTGGCAGGCGTGGCACTTTGTGACATTCCAACCTGTTTGATAACGTGTCGAAAATGTCAAAATTGGAGGAAGTTTTGCACGAAATGTTCGTTTTTCTGCACCCACGTGTCTCGTCTCGAGTCTCTGGTTTTCCTGTGGCTTCGCCGTGTCTATGGGGGAAGCTGCAAAACCTCTGCAAAACCTCTCCTTTTCGAAGATTTCCAAGCAGGTTGTCATGCCGTTTTGCGTGGCAGGCGTGGCGCTTTGTGACATTCCAACCTGTTTGATAACGTGTTGAAAATGTCAAAATTGGAGGAAGTCTCGCACGAAATGCTCGTTTTTCTGCAACCACGTGTCTCGTCTCGAGTCTCTGGTTTTCCTGTGGCGTCGCCGTGTCTATGGGGGAAGCTTCGCACTCCACACTCTACACTCTACACTCCACACTCCACAATTTACACTTTAGACTCCACACTCCACACTCTACACTTTACACTCCACACTTTACACTTTGCACTTTACACTCCTCACTCCTCATTTGAGACTTTACACTCCACACTCCACACTTTACACTCCACACTCCTCACTCTACACTTTACACTCCACACTCTACACTTTCCACTCCACACTCCACACTCCACACTTTACACTCCACACTTCACACTTTACACTACACTCCTCACTCCACACTCCTCACTTTACAATCCACACTCCTCACTCCACACTCCACACTCCACACTTCACACTCTACACTTTCCACTCCACACTCCAAACTCCACACTCCACACTTTACACTCCACACTCTACACTCCTCACTCCACACTCTACACTTTACACTCTACACTCCGCACTCTACACTTTACACTCTACACTTTACACTCTACACTCCACACTCCACACTCTACACTTTACACTCTACACTCCACACTTTACATTTTACACTCCACACTCTACACTCCACACTCTACACTTTCCACTCCGCACTCCACACTCCACACTCTACACTTTCCACGCCACACTCCACACTTTACACTTTACACTCCACACTCCTCACTCCACACTCTACACTCCACACTCCTCACTTTGCACTCACCACTCCACACTCCACACTCTACACTTTCCACTCCACACTCCACACTCCACATTCTAGACTCCACACTCCACACTTTACACTTTACACTTTACACTCCTCACTCCACACTCCACACTTTACACTCCACACTCCTCACTTTACACTCCACACTTCACACTCTACACTTTCCGCTCCACACTTTACACTTTACACTCCACACTCCTCACTCCACATTCTAGACTCCACACTCCTCACTTTACACTCCACACTCTACACTTTCCACTCCACACACCACACTCCACACTTTACACTCCACACTCCACGCTTTACACTCCACACTCCCCGCTTTACACTCCACACTCCACACTCTACACTTTACACTTTACACTACACTCCACACTCCACACTTTACACTCCACACTCCACACTTTACACTTCACACTCCTCACTCCACACTCTACACTCTACACTCCACCTTCCTCACTTTACACACCACACTCCACACTTTACACTTTACACTCCACACTCCACGCTTTACACTCCACACTCCACGCTTTACACTCCACACTCCACACTTTACACTCCACACTCTACACTTTACACACTCCACACTCCTCACTCCTCACTCCACACTCTACACTCTACACTCCACACTCCTCACTTTACATTCCACACTCCACACTTCACATTCTACACTTCCCACTCCACACTCCACACTCTACACTTTACACACCACACTCCACACTTTACACTCCACGCTTTACACTCCACACTCCCCGCTTTACACTCCACACTCTGGACTTTACACTCTACACTTTACACGACACTCCACACTCCACACTCTACACTTTACACTCTACACTCTACACTCCACACTTTACATTTGACACTCCACACTCTACACTCCACACTCTACACTTTCCACTTTCCACTCCACACTCCACACTCCACACTTTACACTCCACACTCCATACTCTACACTTTACACTCCTCACTCCACACTCGACACTCCAGACTCCTCACTTTACACTCCACACTCCACACTTCACATTCTACACTTTCCACTCGACACTCCACACTCTACACTTTACACACCACACTCCACACTTTACACTCCACACTCCACGCTTTACACTCCACACTCCCCGCTTTACACTCCACACTCTACACTTTACACTCTACACTTTACACTACACTCCACACTCCACACTCTACACGTTACACTCTACACTCTACACTCCACACTTTACATTTGACACTCCACACTCTACACTCCACACTCTACACTCCATACTTTAAACTTTACACTCCTCACTCCACACTCGACACTCTACACTTTACACTCCACACTCCACACTCTACACTTTACACTCTACACTCCACACTCTACACTCCACACTCTACAATTTACAAACTCCACACTCCTCACTCCACACTCCTCACTTTACACTTCACACTCCACACTTTGCACTTTACACTGCCCACTCCACACTCCACACTCTACAATTTACAAACTCCACACTCCTCACTCCACACTCCACACTCCTCACTTTACACTTCACACTCCACACTTTGCACTTTACACTGCCCACTCCACACTCCACACTCTACACTCCACACGCTACACACGCTACACTCCACACTTTACACTCCACACTCTACACTTTCCACTCCACACTGCAGACTGGTAACAGGGGAAATATGAACAAGGCTGTTCAAATAAACTATTGCAGAAAAGTGTTGTGCGTGACTGCATATCCATGTGTTTTGACATCTGTACCGTTAACATACGTGTCAGCATTCGGGTTCGTGGGCTGCATCTTGTTTTTATGCCCCCTTGATATTGAAGGATCATAAGAATTGTTTCTGGCAAGTTGCCCCTGAAATTGATCCATTGAACTTCGAAATGAACTGGTAGAAATGGGACATTCACTCAAATGCATACATGTCGATGTATATGTATATATATATATGACTGTCTAGTGTTTGGCAGGCCTGGGTGGACAGTGGTCATTTCTTGGTAGTTGGTTAAATACAGTAAAACAAATGCCAATTTTGGCTCAAGTAAACATTGATCCAAAATAGCAGCATTGTTTTCCTTGTGAAAGGGACGTAGCTGGTCTAAGTGAAGTTGACCACTGAATGTCCAGCCTAATCCCCGGGGTACGTGTTGCTATGCACACGCATGCATAGATACTGCATACCGCGGCATGGATGGACTTCACCAACTACGCGCGGTCGCTGCTGCAGCTTGCGCGAGTCGCTGAGGCGCGCTGCCTGTGGGATTCCGTTGTGGAAGTCATCCATAATGGGACTAACCCCAGCTTGCAAGTCTTGGGGATTCCGGAGTTACCCGGGGTCCTTCGAACACCTTGCGTGGAGTCACCATGCACGTCGGGGAGGTTTTCGCTTTCCCTTTGTGGGGATTTGGACCAAGACGGCTGTTTTGGCCCAAACGGGCTATGGACCCCAGACGATCTGGGATCGCTATCATGGCTGCGAGGACACGTTTGAGCTGCTGGCGACCCGAGCGCAGCTACTTCCACCACATGTCTGCAGCGTCTTGGAAAGGTTGGCGTTCGAACTTTGGAGGTGGCAGCAGGGATCTTGCATCTGGCGTGAGCCGTGGATGGTACAGAGATGCCATCAGGACCCGAGCAGGGGCGGCTCTCCGGTGCATGGGCGCCGTGGCGGTTGATGAGCACTGGATTCCAGGACCTTGCAGACTGTGCTGGACACCAACCTTCACTACGTGCCCAACATGTGGTGGCAATGTCTGTGAGGGATGCCGGTGCGGAGTAGAGTTCTGTTTCTTGTGTGGTGAGTCGGATGAATTTTTCTGAGCCGGGGTTGTCCGGGGGTGTCCATGGGGATGTCCGGTAACCGCCTCGTGTGTGCACGGGAGAGTGGCGGATCAAGGTCATCTTCCTCTACATCCTCAGCCCTGGCTCAACTCGGCCTCGTAATCGCTGCTGGTGCCATGGCGAGCGGCAAAGGGCGCTATGCTTTGGAGGCAGCTGGCGAAGCGGCGACCTGGGACCCGGAGAAGGCCATCGAGGTCACATCCATGGAGAGGGCCCTTGTGGTGCGGCAGCACTTCGGCTCAGCCGATGATGGTGACCTGGCCTTACGCCTTCGAGAGCTATGCGGACGCGATGTCTGTGGGTGGACATGCGCTGGCAGCGCAATGGGCTACAGCGCGCACCAAGGCTGATGAAGGGCTACTTGCCGCTGGGGTCGAAGGCAGGCAGTGGCTTATAAGAGTCCCTAAGCCCTCGTTGAAGCCCATGACCCAGAGGCGCTGGCTGCCAACAGGTATGATCCAGGGGCGGTGATGCAGAGGGTAGAGTCGTTGGCGCAGTGTTTCGAAGAAATGTCGATTCAGCGGCCTACCCACAAGGTCACAGATGCTCGCATGGCCGATTGGCGCAAGCAACTTCGCCGCCTTGCCCAGCAAAAAGTCACGCAGGTCGTTGAAGATTTAGACCTCGCCACGTTTGTGCAAGAAGGCACTGACGGCCCAGTGAGGGCCCTTGCTTTGTGGCTCAACAAAGCAGGTACCAAGAATTGGAACCTGACGAATGTCACGGAGGCTTCCAACACCCGCACCAGGAAGAGGCAGCAGGCGGTGGTGGCCGAGCCTGGTATATGATGCTCTGGGGTCGCTTCTGCGGCGGAGCACAACAACCCAGACTGGATGGCCTTGCTGGCCAACTGGTTGTGTGCAGTTGGATGCCTGCAACATCGCCGCATCACAGATCCTGCCCCAGAGACTCTCGGCCTCGACCATTCATTGCTTAGTGCACTCAGGGAAATGAAAGCAGGCCCATTCTCGGAGCGGCTTCTCATGGTCAGGCCCTGCTGAATTCACCAATGGATTTCCTTGGGCCCGTAAGCTCTTGGACGCTATCCAGGAGTTGCCAGAGGACAAGCGGACGTCGTGTGGCATGGCTTTCGACGGGGAAGGGATCCCCTATCCGATTTCTGAGGTTCAGAAGAATTCCCAGCTGCTGTTTGAGAACCATGTGGATAACGCCAGGAGCATCACCAATTACTCATGGTGACGGGTTGGCCCGACTGTTGGGTTGCTGTCAGGTTTCACAGACCTCGAGCTCAACGCCCTGGGCGACTGGACTGAGGAGATCAAGTCTTCTGCAAAGATGCCAGCCCACTACGCGGGATCCAAAGAGGCGCTCTCTACCAAGATGAAACACCTGGCGTATGCCATTGCTACCGATCTTGCCTCGCTCGAGTCCTGGGAAGTTATCCCACTGGATGCTCTGCATGCTGCGGTGGAGGCAGCTGAGGAGACGGTGTCCAAGAAGATCAGCCAGGACGCTGTGACGAGATGGCAGGCGAAGGCATCGCCGACTTCTGTGAAGAGATCCTTCAACTTCGTCCAGCAGGGAGGAGCGGGACAAGGCCAAAGAGGAGGCGGTGAAGGCAGGGAGACCTGCCATGCCACCATTGGCGGCAAGCTGCTGACTAAATACCTGCGGAATGGCACTCCGCTTTGCAGTCTCTACCAATCAGGTGAATGCCAGGAAGAGGACTGCAGGAGTCCCACCTCTGTGCGGTAGTGAGCCGTACAGGGAGGGCATGTGGAGGGCGGCGCCCTGCACATTTCTGTTGGGCCAATAAGAAGGCGCAGACGTCCGAGGGAGAGGTGGCTGCTCCTGTTCTGCCGGAACCTTCATCAGCCTCAGCCAGTCCCGGATTTTCCGTCCTCAAGCTCTTCGGAAAGCGTGGTGCCGCTGCCCAAGAGGCGTTCCTCGGCTCAGGGGGAGGCCCCGGTGACCCCGCCGAAGGCAGCCCCTGTAAAGTCTGCCCCGGCCACACCCAAGCTTGTCCCACAACCCAAGACCAAGAAGGCGGCAGGCAAAGCGGCGCCCGAGCCTAAGCAGCCACCGGCGGCGAAGTCTTCGAGATCTTCGAGGGCAGCACTGGAGGTGACCGAGTCGGGCTTCGTGGTGGAGCGACCAGCATCCATCCCGGCGGATGAAGACTTCAAGATGACGACCATGCCGGCTACCCTCAATCCACCGATGGAGGAAGTCATTTGGGATCGATTGGCTACGGTTTGACGCAAATATGCACAGGCCCCTACCAAGATCATTGAGATGAGTTCAGGGGGGCAGCTCTGGCTCAGTGGGTTGTCTATGGTAGCGAACCCGGGTACATTCCCACCGGCCACTTTGCAGATAGCGTGCTTTACAGAACGGCGAGAAGCACGAGGAGGCGTGGTGCTGCCCAATGCGCGTTTACCCATTGTGGTGGAGGCAGAGAGGACTGTATTGTGGGGAGGTGATCGTGATGCATTGCATCGCAGGACGCCACCGTGCAGGAGGCGCATCGGCCTTGACCCCTGCGGTCATGATGGGGGAGACCTTCCTTGTCCCTGCAGAACCCTGAGATGCACTGGGAACTTGGCGACAACCAGGAGCACGCTCCACGTGCAGGGCTTCAAGCTGGTGCCACTCTGCATGCACGATCAAAGGGCAGACAAGGCAGCGCGCCCTCACTGAGCCCGGGCTGAAGCTGTGGCTTGGGGCCGCCCGTGGTGCAGGGCATGCCTTGTGCGTTGCCCCGCATCTTGGCTACCTCGTGATGCTGGTGCAGAATGAACCCTTACGTGAGCAGGGCAAGCAGGGTCACCTGAAATCAATCGCCCTCTCCTTTTTGATACCCTAAGAACTAAAAACACAGACGCGTGCATTTTTGGGGGTATTTGCAACCCTCCGATCCTCTCTCCCAAACTTATTTGATTCATCCAGGCAAAGGCAGCCAGCTGGTACAATGTCAATTCATTCTTGACGTGATCAAAATCCTCGGATAACAGCTTGTGTGCGGAAAGACATGAGCCAGAGTCCCGGGGTGTGGGCGGGGATCCGCACTTCTTCAGTTTCTTGTTCAGTAGAGGGAACCAGCGAATGGCATGCATGATGTGATGGATGTTGTAATGTCACGTTTGTTTGAGGCTTCTTAGGTGCTCTTCCAGGTCAACCTTGTCCGGCACAGCAGCTTGGACGGGGACATGTCGGGGTGTCCGGGTCCACAGGGGTGTCCTGGGAGATTCACATTTGTGAACAGTTGGCCAGCGGGGTGACCGCATGCAGGTCAGTGCCCTGCAGCCTTTGCTCAAGGTAGCGTAGGACTGCTCGGGTACCTAGAGGGGGGGCGACCTTGGAGCTTTCCCTCGCGGCACTAGGGAAGAATTTCAACCTTGACGATGTGATCGTTAATTGGCTCATCATTGAGGAATTCCGATTTTTCTTTCATGATAGGGCCCAAGTGGAAACTTGTGTGAGAAAAGTCGGTGTGACCGATGATAAGATGGTACGGATCGCTAGGCTGAGGCGAGCCTGGGCAGCGGCCTCTCTGTTTTATCAAACAGCCGAACAAGACCGTTCTAAGGTCAGCGCGGCGGACTTGGACAGCGAGATTCCAAAATGGCTTTCTGGCGGCGTTACCGCTTGAAGTTTCCTACACAAGTGCGCCCAGCTGACACGACCGTCTCCAGGGTGAGCAGGGAGCTGTCCAAGCGTATGCTGTGCGTGTTCAATCTATGGAAGGTCAAGACTTTGCAATTCCAGTTGACAACCAATCAGAAGGAGCGTAAGCTGGGGGAGAACCTGTACACTGAGGAGAAACCATGCCAGCACAATGTGGAGTTCTACTTGGATCGCCTCTACACCCTGCTTCTCGCCTATGCCATTGCTGGAGTGGCTCCTCCTGCGGGGACAACGCCTGACAGCACCAAGGAGGCTACCTTGGGAGCTGATTCCACGGAATATTCAGCGGTGCCTTAAGACGTTTGCATCAACTACTCATTTCGGGCAATGCGGACGTGCTACCAAGTTCATGCTTCCAAACGCATGGCATGGCTGCAGGCGCAGGGCCAGGAAGAGCGGGCTCGAGATTCCGCGAGAGCACGCAGACTTTGGGGGTCGTCACAGAAGGCGAGGGACGCCCATTGGATTCCACCAGTGGGCAGTGAGCCTACTGGGGGCCCCAATGCCGTGACACCACTCCCCACGAGCCGGGCAACACCAACATCAACTGCACCTAGCAAGTTCGTGGCAGAGAAGGCCATCAATGGAAAACGTGTTGCAAAGGTGATGCGTGACGGCGCCATTCTGTGCCAGAACTTTCAACGAGGTGACTGCAAGCAGAAGGGCAAGTCCACCAATGGAGCTCACCGGTGGAGTTGTCACAAAGGGTGAAAGAGTCTGCAGCTCACCGGGGCATAGCGCCCACACGTGCCGCGCCATCATCAAGATTGATGGGGCCCCGAAGAGGAGGCGGCAGCCTCTTCAGGGGTCGAGTTCCCACCGAAGCCGCCACCCTCGCCCTTGGCAGCTGATATCATGAGTGGCCCGGGAGCGCCGGTCAGCGAGGCCTTGCTGTGGTGCAGTTGGAAAGTGATCCCAATCGATATCCTCTTGGGCCCCACTCATGACTTGAGTAACAAGGCCCGTCAGCAGCCCCTCCACCATCAGCTGCAGGCTAAGTCACGAGCCAGAGAGGGACTCTCCACTTTGAGGGGTTGCCTAGTGCAGCCTACGGTGCGGGAAAACCAGGGCGCAGCCTTCATTGGGAGTTACCCAAAGAAGTAGCAATGATGGCATCTGACAGTACTATGAAACTTTCAGCTGCAAGTACCAGAAGCTCCGCCACAATGTCCTTGAGATCACCCAATGGCCCAAGGCGATGTGTGCCCACACCCATGCAGCCAATGAATGGCAACCATGGATGGAACAAGGGCACCGGGTCTACCCGTCCAAAGAGGAGGCTGAGTATTCTTGCAGGACTTGCGTTTGCCCTGGCGGTTTCCCTTTCCTGGTGGGCGGTTAGAGTTGGGAAGGCGGTGGTGCAAGTTCCTCGAGTGCCGCCGATGGAGACGGTGGGGCGTAGGGAGCACTGGTTGGAGGCCCCGTTGGGAAGTCGCCGGGGCATGACTGTGCATCAGATGAAGTGCTGCCGCTGTACATCGTTCACATCAAGCACAACTTTGGCACAGAGCTGCGCTCCTTGATGGGCAAGACATTGGTGTGTGATTGCGATGCCGATGAGTTGTGCGAGGCTGATGTATTAGCGGGCATGGTGTTTGAGATTACATGCCCTGATGCGGCGGCACCACATCCACGGGCGGCGGGGATGCCACCTCGACGGATCGTGCGAGGACCCAAACGCTGGCAGCGCGCATATAGGGGCTTTGCGGGCGACAACAGTTGCGGGTTCGTCGGTTTCTCGATGGAGACAGGAGTCTGTGGTGGCGACGTTCCGCAAGCTTTTCCCAGCAGATTGGTTCTCAGGCTTCCAGTTCCCCATGATCGAGGACTTGATCAACCGGCAGCCCTTCACGACGGAGCACTCTCCTATTTTGGACACAGATCTCCAATTTGCGGCCTACATGCATGCATAGGCCAAGAGTTCTTTGGCATCATGGCGGAAGCGAGCTGCGGGAGCTGAAACGGTGATGGGCCTCGGTGACAATGCAGCTGAGGACTCAACAAACCGAGGCAATTGCTGGGGTGGCTTCCAAGAGGGACTTGGGTCTGACGGCATTGCTACTGGTGCTGGCACAGTGGGGGGGCCTGCCTGCAGCTGGAACGGCACCATGCTACAACGTTTTTCCCGCCCAGCCAGGACACCTCACACCTCATCACGATGGACGACGTAGTCAAGGATACAGTCGAATACAACGGTGCTATGATTGCTAAACCTCGCCCGGGCATCCATGATGAGTTTCTCCACAGAGTTTGGTCGATGCCGACAAGGGCTTTGGCACCTACCCGATGACATGGGCAGAGCTGCTCCGAGCCACCAAGGGCCAACCCTTTCGACTCATTCCACGTTGCGTGATTGTGCAGCCCAGTGGCAAGAAGAGAATCATCGATGATGTGGCTGTCGGAGGCCAGTCAGAGCTGTCGTCAGACTACAACAAGCTGGTAGTATGCAGCGCTCCGCGGCCGGCTCAGCATGTCGCAGCTATTGCAGGCTGGGTGTCTTAGAGTGATTGGGAGTCTCATGGCCAGTGACAACTTCGAGAGCGGAGGAGAAGATTGGCCAGATGCCTACCGACATAGTCCAATCTCCAGGGAGGAGAGCTTGGGCTGTGTCGTCACCTGGTGGCATCATGAATGGCAGCAGCCGGCATTCCAGCTCTACAAGTCGCTTTTGTTCGGCCTCCCATTGGCAGTCACCAGCTTCAATCGCTATTCCAGAAAATTTGTGGAAGCCCTGGGCAGGCTTTTGCTCGCTTGCATGGTGTCTTTGATGATGCGAATGTAGTTGCTTCCTTTTGCCAGCTCAACGAGCTTTTGGGAACCCCCTTTGCAGAGGAGAAGCACCAGCCTATGTCAGCCCAAGGTCTGTTCCTATAGGTTTAGACCATGATCTTTCCCAACTTCCATCTACGGGATTCAGTTTCTGGCCTCGCCAACGCCTTACGGACAAGATCACGCACATGATGGCAGAGGCGCGATCTACAGCAGTGCTTCATCCAGGCACGGCATCCAAGATCTATGGCATGATGAACTTCCTCGAGCAAGGTACCTATACGGTCGAATTGGAGCTCATGGACTCGCACCCATCAAAGAGCGACAATATGAAAAGGGCAAGACCCTCACCACGCAGATTTTGTGGCAATTTTGATGTCATCGAAGCCATACTTCGACAGTTTTTCATTTTTCCACCTTCCTGCCTACGGTTTGTAGGTGCGTCAGATGCAGCTTTGGAGTGTCCAAGGCAGGGCACTGGAGGTTTTTGTATCGTCTGGATGGACGAGCTTGGTGAAACCAGGGAGGCCTTTGTGGCGGATTTACCTCAGGTAGTGTACGACCTGTGGGAACCCGGTGACCGAAAGATTGCACAACTGGAGATGGTTGTCATCTTGCAGGCACTGGTGTGTCGACCGCATCGATTTCGCGAGTGTGGTTCATCGACAACGTGGCGGTCCTTATGACACTAATCCGAGGAAGGAGTGAGTCTCCAGATCTCGAGGTCATGAGCGGCATAATCCACGCGCTTCTTTTTGCCTACAAAACCTGGATCTTTTGGGAATGGGTTCCCTCCAAAAGTAACGGACTGATTCTATCAGCAGATTGGGGTGGAACGACCCTTGGCATCGATCCAATGGTTTCACATCACAACTAGCTCCTTTTTCCAGCCATTCTCTGGCATCTTCCTGTGACGGCTGTCATTCGCACGGCCAAATTTTTATAAGTGCATTGGGACATAAGTGCGTCGGGTGTGAATAGATATCTGGATGTGTTCCAGCATATCTTAGCTTGACTGAAACAGGATGCCTTCATCAGCAGGGCTGATGGCTCTGTGGGCATACCCAATGCATCATCCTGTAAGCGATACAGGTTGGAAGACAATACGAGAAAGGTAGTTGAAAAAAGGAGCGAGTTTGCTGCCGAGTGAGGTTAGGTGATAACTCACTTAACTTATTTTCCAACCTTTGAGGAATCCTTGGTTGTCTATATAGTGTTTGGCAGGCCTGGGTGGACAGTGGTGATTTCTTGGTGGTTGGTGAAATAAGGCAAAACAAATGCCAATTTTGGCTCAAGTAAACATTGATCCAAAATAGCAGCATTGTTTTCCTTGCCCTCCCTAAATCAGGGATTTTGACCCGCCCTGTTATCAGGTCCCCTGTGGGGTAACCTTATAACTTGAAGTCTGCGCTGCAGATGAGGTCTTTGCGCAGGACACTGCGAATCCCCACAGATTGGAGGGGTTAACTGTTCCAGTATCGGGCGTGAATAGATATCTGGATGTGTTCCAGCATATCTTAGCCTGACTGAAACAGGATGCCTTCATCAGCTGATGGCTCTGTGGGCATACCCAATGCATCATCCTGTAAGCGATACAGGTTGGAAGACAAGACGAGAAAGGTAGTTGAAAAAGGGGAGTTTGCTGACGAGTGAGGTTAGGTGATAAAACTCACTTAACTTATATACCAACTCTTAAGGAAATTATATACACACATCATGTTCAATCAGCACTTGGTGTATTACAGGCATTTGCAAACATATAGTTCGACTACTTCAAATCCTGTGTTAGAGGGGGAACGTCGTTTTTGGGGCCCAGTTTTTCCACGTCAAACAAAGTGTTTGGTGAATGAAACAAAGCACGTTGCAATACACTCAATTTGGTCTGACGCTGCGGTACCCCAAACTTCCATAATTTCCATGACTTATCATCATTTCTCCGTATTTTCCCCATAAGACATAGCCATTCTTGGGTCTCCAGGCCCCGCTATTGGAGGCAAGTGCTGTTCCGCTAAACCGCCCGCCCTTCCCTTTGCCCAGGGAACGTTTGGGCGAGAGACTTCGAGAACAAAGTGTGACAGGCTCCTCAAAGGGATCGTTGCCGCATTTCGTGCCTTGCTTCAGCGTGCTGGGATTGGTTTCACGGAGATGTTTGATGATCCCCATAGAATGTGAATTATTCATGGTTATGATATCATCATTTCATAATTGGATATGATCCATCTGGGGGTTTCTTACCTTATGGGGGATTCCCTAAGTTTTAACCGGGCTTTCAATAGTATAAGAGATCTAGTTTGGTCCGATGACTTGGATGATTTGGGGTATCCCCCATTTTAGGAAACCTCCATTTGATGGGGTAAGTGGGATAGTGACTCTCACCATCTGGATATTTTTTGTTGGACATGGCTATGGGTCAGTTCACCCATGGAATTCCTTGTAGTTCACATCAAACTATATCTGGTATAGCTAGATGTTCATCCCCCAAATGCATGTTGTTTTTGTATTTTGACTCATGTTTCCCCAAACAGCGTGTCCACACTAAGGGTTCTTGCGGTAAGTGTAAAGGCCAGTGCTTGATCAGAGCGCTCCAGCTCGTCTGCGGCATTTTACCTGCAAATTTCCGTATAAAGTGGCTCTTGTGAAATGTCCGAGTGCGTTTCGACTGCGCAGGCTCGCACAAAGGCTGCGTCGCGGTTTTGGGCCCAGGCATTTTTCCTGTAAATTCTCGCGCAAAGTGGCTCTTGTGAAATGTCCAAGTGCATTTCGATTGCGCAGGCTCGCACAAAGTCTGCGTCGTGCCTTGTGCTTGGGCATTTTCCCTGTGAATTTCCGTACTCTTGTGAAATGTTCTCAGCATCATCATCTTCCTCCCCCTTGACCTCATAATCCTCAACATGAATCAACCTCCACCTCATCTTCCGCAACATCAACATTATCATCCTTTTCATCACCCTCCTCAACATTATCATCATCAACATCATCATCTTCCTCCTTCTATCATCCTCCGCTTCATCTTCCGCGTTTTCATCCTCATCCTCATCCTCATCCTCCTGAACATCGTCATCCTCAACATCATCCTCCTGCACCATCATCCTCAACATCATCATCGTCATTATCTTCATCCTCAACATCATCCTCCTTCACCTCATCATCCTCAACATCATCGTCCGCAACATTCTCATCCTCCCCATCCCCATCCCCATCCTCATCATCATCATCACCATCATCATCATCATCACCATCATCATCATCGTCATCATCGTCGTCATCATCATCATCATCGCCATCTTCACCATCACCCCCATCATCATCATCATCATCATCACCATCATCATCATCACCACCATCATCATCAGCATCAGCATGGTCATGATCATGATGATGATCATGATCATCATCATCACCATCATCATCATCATCATCAACTACATTATCTTACATTACCTCCCACTACCCCACTCTGTTTGGGGTCTCTTGCCGGAATTTTTTTCGGAGTCGAATGTGAAGGTCTATGTTTCAAGTGAATGGATTCGGGGTTTGAACTTCGCTGATTCATAAGTTGATTAGGCTGATATGGAAGTTTCCATAAATGGGGGGTGTACCCCAATAGCTGGATGGTTTACCTCATGGAAATCCATCTATATAATTCCATCCATACATGGATGATTTGGGGGCGCCCCTATTTTGGAGACTATCACGTCGTCACAGAAAGCTCTGAACGACGACATGCATTGACGACGTAAGGATGATCAAATAGAGGAGATTTTCATCAGCACATCAAGGCACATCTACTCTATAGTTACCCTCTGGTAAATTAACATAGGCCCTGACAAAATCACCAAATTCTAGTGGAAACTAATCTTCTAACCCCTATCTGGCAGGATATATGTTACTGGAGGGTATAGAGTTCTTTCTACTGTGCAAGTTTGGCCTTGAGTCGATTCTGGTTGAATGTCGCTCAGGAGATGGTTGAGAGCTAGAGTGCGCAGATTTTGCACGAGGAATGCATGTGGGTTCGGAACATTTTTCAGTGAAAATTCCGGGAGGCAGGCTCAAATATGTGCAGACGGCTGCCATGCCTTTGTTCCTGGTACAGGCAGGCTTGGAAGTGTTACTGGTAGTTGTTTATTTGGACAAATTGGCAGCTAGCTAGACGGGCAGATGTTTCGGAATTAGAGCCGCGGGCGCATGCGGGCACTGCACTCATGCTAGCTCACCGTTTGAGCTTGGTAGGCGGCAGCAGAGTGACTCAGAGAACAACCTTTTGTTACTTAGGTCGGGAAAAAATAGTTGCGAGCTTTGATGCCGCATGTGGTTGCAGCATGCAAATCGAACCCGCGGGCACTACGTTTGAAGCTGCTGGATGCTCCTGAGCCACTTTCTCTGAGAAGCAGCCCGCAGCCGACTGCATGTACGTGCCGAATCAGAGGCTAGTTTTGGTTGCGAGACGGAAATTCTGCATGTGCTGAAAGGAGCAACATGGTCTGGGAACGAAGCCAGGCAAGTATGGACCTCCTTGCCTGTCACCTCGGCAAAGCTCCTCCCAATTTGGAGAGCTAGAGCCCGCAGATTTTACACGAGGAATGCACTTGGAATCTTCGAGAAATTACAAGTAGAGTTTAGCATTGCAATCATCTGAGCTCACCGCTTGGCTTTAGATGGCCTGAAGCCATTTTCCTTGGAAATTCACGGGCCAAGCCCACATGCAACTACATGCAGATCGGTTTAGATAGCATTGTCACTTGTCGCTTTGATGATTTAGCAATTCTGCATTTGTTGAGAGGAACAGTGTGGCCTCAAATTCAAGGCAGACCGCTAAAACTTGCTTGTGTTTCTAGAACACTTCCCACAATTCACAGCTGGAGCGGGGAAAGAAGGGAAACAACAGTTGGGAACTTGGACAAGCGTGTGCAGCATGCAAATCGAGCTTCACACTTGCTCCGAGTAGAGTTTGGAGCCGCGAGCATTGACATCATCTGAGCTCACCGCTTG
>Ga0126342_10011815_pt1 | contig 15590 bp, 11 predicted proteins | sample Cyp1metagenome_FD_92528 | JGI IMG/M metagenome (GOLD analysis project Ga0126342, IMG submission 92528) | Coral microbial communities from Lord Howe Island, Old Settlement Bay, Australia - Cyphastrea 1 metagenome | ecosystem: Host-associated > Invertebrates > Cnidaria > Coral ...
GTTTTTCTTCAAAAAGGCAATCGCTAAATATGACATATATATGACATAAATAATACATACATATAGCATAAGTAGTGTCCTGCCCCTGGGGGTCACCTAGCGTGACATACCTTTGGATTTTGATTTCTTGAACTCACTGTAAGTCTGCAAGTCTCTATGTTTGTCAGTGAAATTACTGTATCCACTTTCGGCCATGTAAATATTCGTACGATGCTTGTTGAAGTTGTCAAATCATTCCAACCCTCAGCCAAAAACGAAACTCCCAGGCATTTTCCTGATGTCAACGCACTCCTTGACCGAGCGCTATTTGGCAGAAGATGTCTACGAGGATGTCGCCCTCCCAGATTGGATCAGGTTGAAGATGTACCCAGGAATGGATGCAGAGCCATGCTTTGCTGAGCTGATCCACCTGCTGAGGTCCTAGGCATGCTCGAGAACGACGACACACTTCCGCCGGAAAAGCGGATCCCTCACCGCGAGGTGGGGCTCGGTGGCCTTCGAAGTCAGATGATCAGGGGCAGAGGAATTAGATCCCATCCATTTCTATCCTGATGCTACACAGACCTACTGGTAGTATTGTTGCACGAAATTTTCTCGGACAATTTTAAAGGGATCTACCATTGCTTCAATGCATATCTTCATCTTCTCCATATTTATGACTATACGATGTCCTATACACACACACATATATATATAACAATATATATACTGTATATATATATACACACCACATTTTAGTGTTACACGTGAACTCTTGCGACTGTGCTGGGACTTCTGCAGCCCCCTTTCGGCTCGGATGCGTCGCCCTGGCGACACCTTGCAGGGCTGAAAAAGGGGATGTGCCTTGGCATGGAACGGTCATTGCAACTGGTATGAAGACACCGGGGACACTAACAGGGAGCTTGAAAAAATGGGTACACAAGATGATTTCTGGGATAACTGGGGTTGATCGCAGCTTTTTTTTTAACGCACATACGCCATAGTCTTCGTGTCGAAACTTTTTGTTTCTTTTAAAGTTTTAACAGTTCTAACACAAGAATTAATTGGGTGCAAAACAAGATGGCTACGCCAAGAACGTAGGGTCAAAGTTGAAGACTCAGACACTTGGCCGGTGACCCGCGGCCATCTCCGCCCCAGGCAATGCAGCTGGTGGATCTTGTTCCTACCATGTGCGGCTGGGAGTTTTTTCTCAGCAAACCTAAGGCGTGAGGAGCGGATCGCTGTTGGATAGCTGTTATGTACCAGTGACTGGATGCGTTTGAGGGGCTAATGAATGGAAATTTCTTTCGCTGTTGTCACCCATGAGTATTTTCGATCAGGTAACGTAATCGGCATTTTGTCCATCTATTCTTCCCCAGGCCGCCCAAGGCCTACATCTCGTTGAACTTGCATCTTTGTCCGATCTTGGTTATTGTAGTTAGTAATGTATGTATATAACATATGTCCACTCAGGAACATGCAGAGGAAATAGTCACACATAATTCACATAATAGATTCAAATAGTCATACAACGGCACCGTCATCCATATCATCCATCATCCAAGATGGTAATGCGCCGCTGAGATGTGTCCACGCTGTCTCAGGCTGCAGCAACCCTGGCATCCGCACCTGGAACGGGTGCGTGCTGACGGCCAAGTGGCCTTGCAGCGGAGGGCTCGAAACGAGGACACGCCGAGGGATTCTTGGTCTTGCAACTGAAGGTAAACTGGGGTCCAGAAGGAGGCTTGACTAAAGTTGGATGATAATGACAACAATCATGAGAACGATAACACAATACTCTGATAACTGAAAAAAAAGACTACACAACATATATAAAATACAATTCACACACATTTATATACAATATGCACACGTGTATAGTTATTGGCTTGGTTCCATGGGAGTTGCTTCTCATGTGTGATAAACTTTGGTCAGCGAAGACATTTGGCCACTGTGACCACAGGATGTCCACGAATCGGAGCGCACGCGCTGCTCTTGCCCAGAGGAGTTTACCCTCTGCCTGATGGTGGTTTATTGGAACTTATGCTACCAATATCATTGTTTAAAACACATTTATTATTTATTTTATATTAATTTTGTAAGATTTCTGGCAAATTGTCATCATGGAGGGTTCAACTTCACCACACAAGCTGCCCGGGTCCGGCTTTCCATTGTATGAGCCACTGAAATGAGCATTGTAGGTTCTTCGACAAAGCGTGTGGTGTCAATATTGGAAGAATGTATGTCGCTGGTATATACTGTGCAGAACGCTGTTGGTCACATATGACAAAGAACATGACGGCTCACGCCTTAGCCGTGACGAATGTCAGGAGCAGCTACCCCCAAAGTTGGGCAGTGAGCTGCAGATTTCACATTTCAGGCTATGTGGAAGCCTGGTTTCGCTGCCATCGGGTTTGGCTAAACATGGGGGATGCCCCAATGTATGGCCATTTGAATGGGGAAGTTGTGATAATCATCCATGGCATATTGGCATAACCTGATTTCAGACAAACCCATTTCATGGTCGAGTTTGTTGTGGGACTTGGTGACCACGGTCATGCCACAGCCAGTGCCTGAGAACTCAATAATATTGTGGCGGCAATTTTCGCGCAAATCAGAGGATCCAATTGAGTCAGTCTGAAATTGGGGTATATGGTGTATATATAACTCCCCATTATTAAAACATTTTATATAAATTGTTGGCATTGGAAGCGCACTCTTTTGAATCCCAATTCTGGCCAGGCCACCACCAGCGCCGCCAGCCAGCGCGCCACTCTCGCTCCTGGGGCTGAGACAGGCAGAGCTAAGGCTTGAAGCCCAAGAGGCCAGGGATTTAGCAAAATTGCTTGGCAAATCATTTCTTTTGTTATTTAGATGCTGATGTATGCTATATTTCGTTTGGGTCTGTCCAAAATTCAGAGCATAAAACCAAAGATAAAATGAATGGCCTGGAGAAACTGCATAAGTCAGTCCTGTTTCTTACATGTGGAAATCGTTCAGTTCAGGCTACTCCTTTGGTTTCTTTTGGCGTAGGTTAGGTGAGGCCTCTGCATGGTTTTGTGACTTCCAAGCAGAGGGCAGCGCCGGAGTCCAAAACAACAATTGGTCTCCCTGCGGGGAAAAAAGTATCGTGATAAACTCACGAGTAGCTAACCCCATTGTTACCTGAAACGGGTCGTATAAACCACCCCAAGGGGAGGTTTGGGAAAAAAAGGCCATGGGCCTACCGTCCTCCATATTCTCAACAATTGGCAGGCGGGCATTCACCAAGAAGTCCTGCAGCTTCGTCAGCAGATTCAGCAGGCAGAGGTGGCGGTGCAAATTTATGGCACAGCGGCACATTGACCACCGCTAAATCACAAACAATGCCCATCATCTCGGGGTTCTGGAGGGTTTTTGGATGGCTTTGAGTTTTGGGGTAGATGTTGACCAGTACATACCTGACCACGAGCCTGAACTTGAAGGACCCTAGTGCCTGTCCTGTAACACCGATGCCAGCAGCTTTCAATGACTGCATCGCTGTCTTGTGTTTCGTGGGTCCGCCAGAATCGGAACTCCCAGTTTCGGCTCGCAACCTTCAAGCTCTCAAAGCTTGAGAGTATGGCACAGACATGCGCAGACATATGCATAGATCCTGCGGGCACTCCAGTTGATTTGGGGACTTTTACCCTGATTTCATCTTAAGTGATGCGTTACCCCTTCTGTTTCAAGACGAACTACATATGTCCACAAGAGACTATCCGCTTTTCGCTTGACCACGTCATGTGAGTTGGCATTTAGCCATGGCCTGATCAACCGCTGCTGACACGTACTGCAGAATGCTCGGCCGTTTGTGGACCGCAGTGACCAGATGGTTCCGCTCGGGGCCAGAATCTACTGTAGCTGCAGGAAATGCACAGACTCCGCAACAGCCCCCAGTCAAAGAAGACAAATATTCCCATCCTGAGCCTGCTGTAGAGAAGTTGCTGGAAAAAACGGCAGCTGCAAAGGGGACACAGGTCGAAGCTTCTCTTGCTTCAAGAAATGCGGAGCTTCAAAAACTGCCAGCCAAACTGGACGAACAGGAGAAGCCTGCCCCTGCTGCAGAGAAGTTGCTGGAAGATACGGCAGCTGCAAACCGGAAAGAGGCGGAGGCTTCTGTTTCCAACAAAGCTACAGCTAGTGCACCAACTGCTGAGCTTCAAAAATCACCAGCCGAAGTGGCCAAGGTGGACACGCAGGAAAAGCGCGTCTCTGCTGCGGAAAAGTTGTTGGAAGACAGGGCAACCGCAAAGCGGAAAGAGGTGGAGGCTTCTGTTTCCACTAAAGCCAGTGCACCACCCGCCGAGCTTGAAAAATCGCCAGCCAAAGTGAGCAAGGCGGACACGCAGGAAAAGCCTGTCCCTTCTTCGGAGAAGTCGTTGGAAAGCAGGGCAACTGCAAAGCGAAAAGAGGTGGAGGCTTCTGTTTTCGCCAAAGCCGGTGCACCAACCGCTGAGCTTCAAAGATCGCCGGCAAAAGTTACCAAGGTGGACAAGCAAGAAAAGCCCGCCCCTGCTGCAGAGAAGTTGCTGGAAGATACGGCAGCTGCAAAGCGGAAAGAGGTGGAGGCTTCTGTTTCCACCAAAGCTAGTGCATCAACTGCTGAGCTTAAAAAATCGCCAGCCAAAGTGAGCAAGGTGGACCAGGAAAAGTCCGTCCCTTCTGCGGAGAAGTTGCTGGCAGACAGGGCAGCTGCAAAGCGGAAACAGGTGGAGGCTTCCCTTTCTTTCAAAGCTAGTGCAGAAAGTGTAGCAAATCTGCCAAGCGGGGAGCCTTGCAACTTGGCAAAAGGCACCGGTGCCACAGGGATAGCGCAGGCTAGCATTGTCAGTGAGGCATCTTCCAGCACCCTGCCAAGAAGGCTTGAAGAACTGAAGCAGACTTTGAAAGACAAACAGGAAAAGCTAGCTGTCTCAGCTTCCATTGATGGTGACAGATCCGGCAGACGCTCCAGCTTTCTGCCTCAAGCAGATGCGACTGAAGAGCGGCCGCTGAATATCTTTGGTGGGGTTGGTGAAGGTTTCGAAGATGTGCCTCCGAGAAAGCGCCGAGTTGTACTCAAGCCACCTCCAAAGGTACACAGCCGGGATTGGGCATCAGACCAGTCAGACCAGTCCGTGTCAGAGCATTCCTCTGAACTTAGGGACTGGCGATTGTTGGATCAACCCATCCAGACAGAGCTTGATTCCCCGGCAGGTGAGGCCAAGGCATCCAAAAAGCGAAAAAGAGGAAAGAAGAAGAAGAAAAAAGGAGAAGCTGAAGAAGCTCATGATGAGAAGCCACAGTCCGAGCTTGAGAAGGATATCAAGGGTCCGAGCCAAGTGGAAGCGGGAACAGTCGAAGAGCAGGAAGGCGAAGATGAAACACCAACAAAAAGGGCAAAGAAACGGAAGAAGAGGAAGAAGGACAAGGACCACAAGGAGTCTCACAAAGAAGCCAAAGCCATGCAGGTGGAACAACCCATTCATGCAGATCTTGAAAAAGGAGATGACGGCTCGTCGGAAGAGCAGAATGGCATTATGTCTGTGAGCTCCGGTAGTGGAGAAGATCAAGACTATGGTGTTGTGGAGTGCAAATTTGTTGCAGAGAATGACGCAGCACTTGGCTTGCGGCGCCGCATTCAGCGGCATAAGACCAGGGCATTGGAGGAGGCCCGAAAGGAGGAGAAGAAAGCCAGGAAAAAGGCTGGGAAGGCGGCAGAGAAGGCTCTGAAGGCTTTGCGGAAAGCAGAAAAGGCTGAGGCAAAAGCAGAGGGCTTTGGATTCAAAAAAAACAAAGATGCAGCTCGCAGCTCCCAAGAAGCGGAGTGGACAGCTTTGCGAGAACTGTCTCAGACTTGCGGACGTGTTCAGGATGACTGAGACCTCAAATTGCCATTGCTCCATGTGAAAAAGCAAGAACGCCATGGAAGACGTCAGCATTTTGACTTAGCCTGGCTAGTAGGAGTCATCCCTTCACTGTCCAGTGGGATTGAAGGAGCATTCAAACATCTCAGGATTGGCCGTTTCAACATGTCTCAGCTGCAGTCCATGCCGCAGCATTCCTGAACATTCCTTCCGTTTCCACCAGCCAGGGCACTGCATTTGCGCCTCCGCCCGCGCAGCCGCTCCAGACCGCAGAAGCTGCATGGTTGCAAATGCAAAGACATTTCCTGGAGATTTTACACATGACATATATACTTGGATATACTTGGATTCTTTCGAGACGAGCTTGGCAGTTCTACAGATTTGTCATGATTTTCCCATATTTTTCCGATTAAGTCATTCATGACATCGTCAGCGGTTGCCGCCGGTTGCCCAAGATATACAATGCAGAAACAAAGGCCCCTTTCAAATCTTTCAAGATTTCAAGCATCGAGGTATTCAGGGGAACTTCATGTCAGCCAAGGCCCTTGGTGCTCCAAGCTGGAGCGTTCCTCAGGCGGTTCCGGCAGTTCCACTGTTTTGTTGGGCCAGCCTTGAAAAAAATGGTCCCACTGTTGCTGCAGGCTCCAGTTCCTCCCATGGGTGGTTGGCAATGGGTGCCTGGGCATGAAGGGGGCGGCAGACATTGTCTCTGAAATTTGACCATGTTTGGATACTGCAAGTTGTGGGCTCGGGGCCACATTCTTTTCTGCCACAGTTCCAAGTTCCCGCTTTTTCCTTCTCTGTGAGGTTCCAAGCTATGCTCAATACTTGTTACTTGGCAGTCGTTAGAAGGGCAACTGTCAACTTGTGACGGATGGACACGTGCAGGCACCTCCGAAATCACACACACACATACTTCATTCCAACGCATGAAAGAAAACCATAGAGAAACAGGATCCACGGTCACCAGGACTCACTGAGTGATTCACATGCTCTCCCTTGAGCCTTGAGGCCAGGGCCGCAGTACGGACCTTGGAGATAGAAAGCTCAACCCAGCGGGGTGAACCAACCCTGCCTTGACGCTGTCCGCGCGGAAAAGTGCGGAAAAGTGATGAAACTCCCAGCCCCCGTTGGCACTGTCAAAGATATGCCGCACAGTGGGTGGGATAGGTCCTGTCATGTTCATTAGAGGTTTGTTTGTCATGCGCTATGATTAGATACAACTACAACACTTTCTAGGGGGTAAGAGCTTTGACATGTATTGGCTAGGATTGCTAGCAGTTTGCCATCTCGACGCCTACAAGAGCGCTCGCACATCGCTGCTATCAGATGTGATCCACTCACCCCAAATGATGTGACCATAGCAGCAGCATACCAGCAGCACAGCAGCTTGAGTGCAGGTGATGAAAGAGAAAGTCAAGTTCAATGATGTGCTTAGCTTTGAAGATGCCCGTGTCCCAGTACAGTCACAGTCATCCGATCCGTGGCTATCCAAATCCGTGATCCGCATTGGCCAGACCAGGTGGAGACGCTGAAGCGCATCCACTTGAATTATCGGCTGCTGTATCTTAAGGACGGCACCCATGATGGTTAGTAAATGTTAGTAACTACTAACGGTTAGTAATATTTGGCACATTTTGGTACTGGGGTTTCAGCTCGGCAAGGGTGTCTTACTTGGTCTTACTTTTCACCCTATTGACTCCCATTGATCCCTTATTTGGCATGACCATGGATGACCCCCAATGACATCCGTTATCCGAAAACACATACACTACATACACACACACACAGAGTACATATTATTGAAACCGCCTATCACATAATAATTTGTAATGAATGAGTTATTTGTTATTTAACCCTTTTTTCTCACAAATGAATAGCAATAAAATATAACAAATATATTCATTTGTTGCGTGCCAGCAGCGATGCCGATGTAGCGCGAAAATTTGTCGCAGCTGCAGGATATTGTTCTGCCACGGGCCCTCGATGATGTCGGTCCCCCAGTGGTACACCTGGATATGGCAACAATGCGGGTATGGCCAGTATGGTGCCTAGCCGAACCAGCATAGCCCTGGCTCAACGAACTGATGCTGAGGGCGCCTTTGCTTCCCTCCAGCAGTTGATCCACAAAAATCTTGCTGTACCAATCTCAGACAAGTGGAGCTGGATGGGATCTAGGGCATTGTTTGGAAGCATTCAGCACATCATGTAGCCAGAGAAGACGGAATCCTGAAATCATCATGATGATTTTGCTTTGGACGTCCTTTTTGAAAGGCCCTGCATGATATATGTTTGAAGTATTGCTCTGTGGATATGCATGACGTTTAGGCTTCAGGCGGTCTATCTACTGTTCTTTTTTTGTGCCTCGGATATCTCACACGATCTCACATGCTCATGTCGACTGTCTCAAACATTCCGAAACATGCGGTTGACGTCCCGGCGTCATGTGATCGCTCAGGCCATTCTCGAACATCTCCAGAAGACAGATGCGCTTCTCGCGCGTCTGATGGATCAGGTTCGACAGCAGGCGCGGTGACGAAAATCATTGAATTATTGTAAATGATATTTATTGAACCACTATTATGTCCTATATGTCCATTCTTGACTTGACACCTCATGCCACACAGAGGGTCAGAGATGGAATCGATCTTGATCATTTTGGTGGCTGCAGGATATGCAGAGTCTCTTGTTCCTAGAAGATGTGCCTCCTGCCCGTTGGCTGGGCAACTGGTGCTTGGGCGTGGCCATGTCCAACTCTTTTGTTTCTCCATCTTTTTCACCCTTTCCCGCAATCATGTTTTTGGCGGTCCCCAACTTTGGGCCAATTTTGTGACCTTACCCCATGTATTCATACAACATGTTTTACAATACATGGTGACAGCTTTGATGGGCTGTATTGACCCAGCCACAGCCCACCGCCAGGCCTGTCGATTGTCCAGGCAGATTGCTCCAGAACAACGCCAGGAGTGGGTGGTGGGCATGGCCATGAGTCAAAACTCATCTAAATTCTGTATCCTGAAAAGGACGATTTAGTATTTAGTATGAGTTACTACTAAAAATAACCGGTTTCGCGGATACATCTGAGAAAATGACGCCCGGATGAACATTTTTTGCCGCATCCCCAAACCTGGATGACAGAGAGTCCGCGTCTTGGAGTAGGGTTTGTCCATTGGATGCGCAGGCTTTGTACACCAAGATGGCAAATGCCGGTCTGTTTGATGCTCTTGCAGTGTATTTTACTGGCGATTGGCAACAAGGCCCGCGTTGAAGTGCTGCATTTTAACACTATCACTAGAAGAGCTGGTAAAGGTTTCAAGAGCCTCGAGTGGAGTCACCACGGATCAGAGCAAGCTGATGGAGTGCAAGCCGTTTTTCCCCTTCTCAACCCTGAGACACAAACACACACACAAGAGTGTGCTTTGTTTAGATTTATCATTAGCATGCTGGAAGTGACTTTCATTTTCCGTTCTCTTGAATGATATAAATGAGATTAAATGAGAAGGGATCATCTTCGTGCGGGGACGGGCTGAAACGATCACAACTGAAGTGATGGCCACTCTTGCGCACTTTATGGTACTTCATGGTACTTTTGCTTTCTAACCTGTCCATGTTTCTGTTCTGGGGTAACCTTTGAAGCTCGCACCCACGGTCTCCCTTGCCGCAGGCGATGCAGCTAAGAGCGCCGACAACGAGGTGTTGATCCATGCACCCATCCAATGTGGATTAAATGTGGGTCATGTCAACCCTGTATCAAGGATCAACAACATTCGATCACCCCGGAATGGGGGGTGCCATTTTTATGCAGCATAGATCTCCCATTTTTTCCAACCTAGATTGATTCATCCGAAGTTGGCATTCCGTAGTTCTATCATTTTCGATCATTTCTCTCAGGGGTGGACCTTAAATCAGAAGTCCAACAACAGGTGGGTGTTCGCAAGCCGTGGGAACACCCGGCACAACACCATGCAGTTGAGGTGGGCCGCTGGGGACCGTCAAATGGCTATGAATCAATACCTATTAATACCATTTTAAGGGGGATGAACATCCATAAATCCCAGCTATGACTTGGGGTGAACAAAAGGTACCAGGGTTTTGACCCACCCCCAAATATGTCAAGATCAATGGGCAGAGGGATGGGGAATTGCTTGCAGTGCGAGTTGCTCCGTCACAGCCATCCACTGCAAAAGCAGGTCTTGCTGCTTCATGCGGGGAACTCAGACAGAGTTGAACGGGGCCTTTCGGGGATCAAATAGTGTCTCAATCCTCCACAAAGATCTTTGTCCACCTTTTTCCTTAAATAGATGTCATAGACCACCCTAATAGCCTGGGTCACCTGGGCTGATTGAAACATATTGAAACAAGTTCAGAAGCTTGGAAAATTCTTGGTGCTGTCGCTCATGTTCACCATGGGATTTATTTATGGTAGTCCTACCTGTGGCTGGCTTCAGCTGGGCTGGGATTCTGTGGCCCACGTGCTCTTCAGGCCACCTTTCACCCAGCACATCTCCGGAATTGGTTGACCAAGGAGAAGAACGAGGCACAGCATTGGATCAGGGGCTGATGCACTGATGCACTTGGACCAGATCCAGCTTGCCTTCGCCCTTCTTCGCCCTTCTTCACCCTGTGGTCGCGATCAAAAGTACTCTGAATACTCAAAGGTTTGGCCAAGGCTGCTAAGCCTTTTCAGCTTCATGAAAGGCTTGGGTTTGGATCATTCTTGAGCTTGGGTGCTTATGATATCTTATGATGATACATGAGATACATGAGACCAAATTCAATCCAGACCTCTGTGTTCTCACCTTGGCGTCGCTTGGCCAGTGACCACCTCGCAGGATGGACGGAGAGTACTGAAGGACCTCACCCAGATGATGGTGCATGAGTTGGACCAGGCGGACGGCCTGGCAGATGACTAAACCGGGCCACCAGAACAGGTACTGAAACTGAGCAAGTGACACTGGTTCCAAACGCAAAACATGGCTGCCCCACCAAAAGAACGATTCAGAATTTCAATGAATTTGACAACTTCACATCAATACTGGAGAGATCTTGAGGCAGATGACACCTTGCCAGCAGAACAGGGTGAATGAAGCAGTACGGCATGGAGGGATCAGCCAGTCAAACCTTTTTGGGCTGCAACGGGAGGATGTGAGCATTTTTTGGCAGGTGATTTTTTTTGTTACTGCAGTCCTTTATGTTCAGAGTGTACTTCTTAATTTACTCGATCAGACAGTAAACACAGCAGTCCGCGTCACTTTCTTTGTCCCTTTTGGCAACAACTTTTCTCACAAAAAGACGAGCTCAAGAAAAAACCGGTTCTGTATCCTTCAGCCCTTTTACGGCGTGTTTCTCACGGCGCATAGCTCCCCGTTCCCGCATCCGCCCGGGCCATCAGAGCCATGGATCTGAAGATCAATGAGAAGGCAGCCATTGCCCAGAAGCAATTCATGGACAAATGCGCCAAGTTGGTGGAGGGCGTGAAGCTTGGTTTTTGGTCCCGATGCCGAAAAATGATGGGACTCTCCTAAAAATATGACTCCCCAAGGCCTGATATAGTTGCTCTGGTTGCATGCTCCCACAACCTGCGGCAGACAATTTCGCATGGGGAAGAAATTGGGGCGATGGGGTGATAACACATGATGATGAATTGTGATGATGATAGAGATACATTGAGATACATTGAGATACATAGAGATGATGCCATGTCGAGATGGATGATGATAGAAATCACAATGGTTGCGATGTCCAGCTGAAACGGGTCCGCCGTTGCGATGTGTCTTGGGTGTCTCGGATTTGATCAGGAAAGGCGAGTGGCAACTCGAGGCGTGCAGTGAGCATTGCGCCGCTGAGTACGGCAAGCTCTATGGCCGTTTTGGAACGAATCCCTTGCTGGCTGCCACTCAGACCTGCAAGGGTGAATCCCATCCAAATAGGCTGAAAATACTCATAATACTCACCAGAATCCCTCCATGGAGAGAATCCCTCCATGGATTTAGATGGATTTAGAATAATTCTCCGGGATGGGTGAGATGGGATACCATGGATTCGATTTGAAAAGAGGGGTAGACTGATCGAAAGGATTCGCACTTTTTGGCTGCAGTGCCTTTTGGTACTGCTTTTCATTTGCGAATCATTTTTACTCAGATCAACGTAAAAAATGCAACAAAGCTGCTATATTCCTTTGCTAACCGTCAAAATGATATTCGTCTATATACATTCATCTGCAGTATGTAGCCCTTACAGACCCTATCCCAGGCCGGTGGTACAAGTGGATACCAGTGGATACCAGTGGATACCAGTGGCATGCCATCCAAGCTGCAGGTGAAGGGTGGAAAGAAGGCACCACGCTACTTGCTGGATCGGCAGGAGGTTTGGGTCATCTACAAGCCGCCGCTCCGAAGCCTGAAATCATGTGGGAAGCTGTGCGGGCTGTGAGGTTTCCGGAGCCTGGATGCCGGATCCCATGGGCTCGAAGCCCGGTGTGTGGAATGCCAAAACATGTCAATCTTAATGAGAAGATGATGAGAAGATATGAGACCCATTGGATTGGGCATGGTTTGGCCGAAACAAGGCGTTTACGAAGAGGCACAGAAATATTAAAGACCAAGATATCAGGACCCAATGTGGTCACAACTGGTCGGGTAGCAAGCATACGGTAGGGACAGGGTGCAGAAAGATATCAAGAACTTGGAGTCAAGCTTTTCCAACTTAGTTGAACAAATCATGCCCTGGGAGGGCCCAAGAAATATGCTGACTTCAGTGCTGAATTTTCGGCCACTCCAAGGTTGTGGCAGATGGGAGCCAACCCGGTCAGATGGGAGCAAAACGTGTACAAACTGGTGACTTGGATGAAATGAACTTCTTGCTACTGTACTGTAGTGACATGGCCATTGGGTCCTAGGTCAAATTGCCAGGCTAGAACATCGAAACAGCTTGAAGTCTATAGTTTGTCTTTTTTGTGGAGCAAGCCCCGTCAAATGACGAAATTGGAGGGACCTTGACACCAGACTTCGGTCCCCAGTTCAGGACTGGAGACCCAGCTTCTGGACCTGAGGTAAGTGAAACTAGTTCACTAGCAGAAGCACAGAGGAAGATGCTGGAAGAAAACAAGGCTTCGATTATCCAAGAGTGGCATGGCCTCACCGTGGGGCTCAAGTGGATTGTGCCAACGACTGGGGATCCCTACCACAGGCCTGTGAAGGACAAGCGGGCCTCACAACTTGGTGTCCGTGTCACACGCAGTGATGTGGTGTGAGACTCCGAAACAAGCGCGGCTGATTGAGCTTGAATGATCCGCAGCTGGTTTGAACCAGTAGGATATGTTGATGCATGTTTTTGATCGCACAATAATTCCTGGCACCTTCCAGCAAACCAGGTGTTGCAATGGAACATGGCAAAGACGACTATACATTCATATACTGGGCAGCCTTGCCTTCTGTTGCCACTGGATTGTGTATCCATGGTGCACCCATGATCTCCCAGTGGCGCAGGACTGGGGCTTTGTGCAGCGCTTGGATTTGGAAACCGACGGCCCAATCATCACCGCCAAGACATGGCGTGCCCAACGGATGTTGCAGGCAACTTGGGTCCGAAAGTGGTTCAACATGCAACCCAGGAGCATCCAAGCAACAGCATCAAAAACCAGCACGTACTGTAGACGAACAAGACCAACTCAGCAATTGATTGTTGACCTTTTTGCTTTTCAGAATGCTAGATGTAACTCCCTAGTTATATATCAATAGTTCCCTTGCTGTTGACTGTATTTTTGGATTGCTTCAGGTGCAATTGAAGGAACACATCTTTTCGAAGGTGGGACCGACATTTGGATCTGGCAGGTTGTCAACTTGTTTACATGATCGTGTAGCAGGAACCATGGATAATCATGGAGGCTCTGATGTCATTGCAAGATGTGGTTGAAATTCTTATTTGCCAGCCTTGCAATAATTGACTTGTTCCTCTTTTCCCTGATTTTTCTTGCGTTTCCTGTTGTTTCTTTGGTGTTTGCATTTCTGCACGTGTCAGTTGCGTGTGGAGTCTCACCACGCGGATTTCACCGAGTGGATCTGGGTGACCATGTGAATGCCTGCAAGGCTTACCTGTGCCTGGTGCATGGCAAGGTGGAGAACCGCCTTCAATGTGTGGTGAACAGGTATGCAGAATTGGGAGGAACAGAAGGCAGGGGTGGATGCCGCTGGATGCCCAATTGTGCTGGTCAGCCTTATCAACATTTATATTCTATATCTACACGATTCTACACTTACACATGCTTTTTGTCTACTGTACCTGCCATCATGTGCACCCGTGAGGCACGCAGATTATGGTCAAGCAGCTGGTCCGCAGTGCGCGCTATCGATGGCGGCTATTGCTGTCGTTTGCGCTACCGTCTCCATTCCTCCAAAATGCCACACTTTCAACATCTCTGACAACCATTGAACATGATGAATATTTGATAATATTTGAATATCTGAATTACGATGAATCAGGAATAGATTGATTTATCCATTGTCTGATCATGATGGCATCCAAATTTCTTGGATCAGTCATTGGATTCTAACCCATCTCTCTTGGGACGCTCCCAGAATATCCCACAATTATCTATTGTTGACCCATAAGCCAACCCTATCATTGTGATATTTTGATATTTGTCAACAAGCAGCACAGAAGATGGCCCTATAAAAGGATGTAAACGTATGTAAATGTAATATAAAGTAATTTGTATCCTGCCAAATGCCAAACAGTACCAGATAGTGCTGAAGGGACTCCCCCCAGCTACGCCTGGCCTAGGCATGACGCTCTCAATGATCCATTCTTCGGCAAGTCCAGAAGTGGTTGGTGGAAGCATCGGAACATTCGAAGGGCTAAAACCTTCTTGAAGCCGATCGCGTATTACAGGAAGAAGGACGACCAGTCGGAATACAGCTTGGTGTATGTCAACATTTTGAGTGGTATTACTCACCAGGTGACTCAGAAGTATGAATAACTATGAATAATAACTGCTTTTGAATAGCTTTTGCTGTTTCTTAGGAAACCATTCATAGCCGTTTTGTTATTTATTTTGAGAGTCTAGAGTCTATTCGGCAGGAATATATAAGCCCGAAAAAACTATTCGTCCTGCACGGGAATATTTTTTGATGTCAACTTTGGATTCAGGGACTTGCTGCAAGGCTAAACCAAAATCAAACTAACTGAAAGAAAGACAAACCACACAAACACACAAACAAACAAACGAACAAACAAACAATACCAAACCAAACCAAACCAAACCAACCCAACCCAACCCAACCCAAACAAACAAACAAACAAACAAAGAAACGAACAAACAAACAAACAAAGAAAGAAAGAAAGAAAGAAAGAAAGAAAAAATGAAAGAAAAAATGAAAAGAAAGAAAAGAAAGAAAGAAAGAAAGAACGAAAGAAAGAAAGAAAGAAAGAAAGAAAGTAAGAAAGAACAAGCAAACAAACAAAGAAACAAACAAAGAAACAAACAAAGAAACAAAGAAACAAAGAAACAAAGAAACAAAGAAACAAAGAAACAAAGAAACAAAGAAACAAAGAAACAAAGAAACAAAGAAACAAAGGAACAAAGAAACAAAGAAACAAAGAAACAAGCAAACAAGCAAACAAACAAACAAACAAACAAGCAAACAAGCAAACAAGCAAACAAGCAAACAAGCAAACAAGCAAACAAGCAAACAAGCAAACAAGCAAACAAACAAAGAAACAAAGAAACAAAGAAACAAAGAAACA
>Ga0126342_10011816_pt1 | contig 15589 bp, 14 predicted proteins | sample Cyp1metagenome_FD_92528 | JGI IMG/M metagenome (GOLD analysis project Ga0126342, IMG submission 92528) | Coral microbial communities from Lord Howe Island, Old Settlement Bay, Australia - Cyphastrea 1 metagenome | ecosystem: Host-associated > Invertebrates > Cnidaria > Coral ...
GCAGCTCCTCCAATTTTGGCTGTGAATGCGGCTGCTTTCTGTGCATCCACATGTGCTGCAAGCCACAAAACTCGATATTCATCTGTCAATCTGCCATCCTCTGCCTTTGGAGCTGCCCAGACTTTGTTGTGTCCTGTAAGCTTCAGCAGTTGCATATGATGGTCGGATGCGATGGCCGCATGAATTTGGATACTGGTGGCATCTTTGCCTTGGCATGGTGATTTTCCTTTCCTGAAAGATCTTCCCCAAACGCTGGTAATGGCGGCAGAAAGACCCTCATGTGCAAATATCTCCTTCACAAATTGCGTGGTATGGTTGGTAGCTGCATCCCATTCTTCACTTGACCAATCCTGTTTCCACAGCGTCAATGCACATATCTTACTGGAGTCAGTTGTGGTGGCATCTTTGTCTCATTCCTTCATCTTGACCTGTTTGGCTCCAAACTGAATCAAGGTGGCTTGGAGCAACACTTGCTGCGTGCTACTATTGAAACATGGCAAAACTACCTGTTGTTTCGGCAGTGACGTGTCTTGCGCAAGTGGCCCAAGGACAATCATACCAAGTTCATCAGTTGACAGCTGTTGATTTTCTCTGATCCATGGAGCTGCACCCTCCTCATTGGTGAGAAATACTCCGGATGCATTGGGTCGAAATTCCTGCAGTTGAACTGTTGGAGTGCCATCTTCTTTCAGCAGAAAACTACAATCAAGCTTGAAATATGTGGGTTCTGGCAATGGCATGATTTTACGTGTCTTCGCTTTTGAGTTCGCAAGCTGTACTCTTGGCTTTTCTTTGACCTCAGGAAGTTTGACTGAAGCATCCTGCAGGAGTTGCATGATTTGGCTGTCGCGTCTGGTGCAAGCTGGCTGATTGATCACAGGCACAAATCTTTTCACTCCTATGTCTTCGATGCATTGTTCAATGTGTTGATGCACCCATGTCAATTCAATACCCTTTTCAAGCATCCAGGCGGCCACACTGTTGCGAACTTGTTGTTTGAGTTGCGTTTTTGTGGCTGTTGGTCCGGCTCCACCCCAACACTCAAACACCACAAAGATGGAGAGTTCTTTGCTCAAAGGCAGGTCATCAATCCTAGTCTGCAAAGTGCCGGAAGCAAACTGTTTGCCTTTGACCACCAAGCGAGTGGCCCGCATGTGTGTGATGGGTGACAAACTGTACATGAGGATCGCATTGAGAAGGTCGGCTGTAACAGTTGGACTCACTTGACCTCTCCAAAGGGGTCTGGATTGCCACTTGAGCACAATTGGTATGCCATCTTCACTTGCAATGGTATCCAAAATGACTCTGGTGAGTGCAATCGCCAGACAGAGGTCAAAGCATGCTGGTGGGACTGGTGTTCCAAGTTCTGCCTGCGCAAAGGTAACAAACGGATGCATCTTGATGACAAATAGAGACATGTCTTCCAAGTGCTTGCAAGGTATTTTTGTCAATGGCATTTGCGATCACGGATGCAAGCAGCATTCTGGAAGCTGCATCGCCGCGAATGGTGCAACGGCAATGGTCCTTGTCAATGTCATAATGGTACACCACTGTACAGTTTTGAAAGGCCGCAAGTATGTACATTGTGTTGGCATCAATGCTGCCATGTTGGATGGGATGATCTGTGATCACAGTGCGTTGGTTGTAAGGCTGTGCATCTTGCAAGACCCCAAATGTGTCATACAGCGTGTCTGTGGACAACTTCCCAATGCAAAAAGACTGGAAATCTTCTTGGTCAAGTTGATAGATGGTCATCTGTTTGTCCAACATGAACACAGCCAGTTTGTGATCCAAATTGGTATTTTGCTGTTGGCATGGAAAAAGGTGGCACTCTCCGTTCTGCATTGATGGTTCACAGGATGTGTTCCATAACGCTGGCAAATCATGTGCAGTGGCATCGGATGCAACCCAAAATGGGATCTTCCAGGTCTTCTGATGCATGACAGCTCGGACTGTGACAGTGAATGGCTGGGTCATGGTCACTTCGATCTTCTCTTCCTGGGTCATAGGAGACGCATGCTTTTCAACCTCAGGTGCTGGGTATTTGCATGGTTCCTGCACAGTACCATCATGGTAAGCATCAAGGTCCCACCATGCATGTTGCGGCATAATGCCCTTGCCAAACTGCGTCAAAAATGACTGAATGTTGTCATGCTGTTGGGATGTCAAATCGTCTCCAAAAGTCACATGTCGCAGGACTGTACCTGCTTTTCCCTGAGAGAGGACGGCATTTGTCAGCTGGAGTCGGTCATGATCCCATGTGGCATATACATCTGACAATTTGACACTACCAAACTTTGGCATGAGTTGACAAGCAGCTACCAGCGCAATCAGGGCATGAAATGGTGCAATTTGGTTGCCTAAGAATCTCCAGGTTTTCCCAAAATCGGCAAACGCAAAGAAACGACCTGTCACTCCATGAATCATTGCAATCTCACACGGATGTAGCAATCTTGGTCCTGTACCATGTTCAGTGTCCTGAAAAAAGAACTGAAAACATCCCTTTTCTTTCAACTGGTCAGGTGGCAGGCAGTGTTGAAAACCATAGGATGCCATGACAACCGGCAATTTGTCATGTTCACTGTATGTCCGCAACTGCATTGGTGTCATCTGGGCAATCTTCCTCCGCTTGGCTGGTGGCAAGAAACCTGGTTCTTGGACAATCCTCTGCATGTCAGAACTGATCCTCAATTGTGGGTCCTGGACAGCAGGCAAGTGAGGGTCAAAGATCGCTTGGAAGGTGGCAGGCGTATGATCTTTGTTGTGGTCAAAATTGAGTTGGTTGTCAATCTTGGCAAAGTTTGGGATTTGTGTGTGTGTTGTTGCATCAGTGATTGGCTTTCCATGTCCATGTGCAAAATGACACTCATCATGTACGTTCTTTTGTTCATGATCCATTGGCGGTTGCAATGGTGTCTCAACATCTTCAATCTGCACCTGGGCATGAGGCAAGGGATTGCTTGAAGAGAATGCCTCATCTTGTCCTTCGCTGTGTGGCGTGGTTGTGGCTTTTGTTGCCTGTTCCACTAGGAGTTCCTGGTGGTGGGAGTGTATGTGACCTGATGTCCTGTAAAACGCATGACTCACTTTCGGCTGATCATGAGAGCTTTCTGGGCTATGGTTATGTGCACAATTCAATGGATCTTCAGCCCAGGTCGGGTTGATCTCAGTCCTATCCACAAAGAAACCTTTGGGGGAGATGTCAATGACTTTCGCGGTTGTCTGCTGAGAGCATTCTGCATGGATGCATGGTGATGTACATCTACCCTCGTGGTCATGTTCCTGCTGGGTATCATCAAGTTGTGTTGGCATGACGTCTTTGGCAAACTCATTCACACCTGCATGTGGTTGATCTGAATCAAGTGGCATGTGAAAAAAGTTATCCACAACATGACAACTGGTCATTGCATCTGGAATTTTTGGTTGATGGTCATGGTCATCATGCTTCATGTCATGTGTAGTACTTTGAACTCTGTTCATGCCATGTACCATGCCCTGCCTGAGGTATGCCGGATGCGGATCTTCGGATGGTTTCTGATGACAACCCTCTGGCCATGTACTGCAGCTATTGTTGATGACATGAAACCCTGTGTCATGCCCTGCCTCGGTTGGATTGGATGCAGACCTACGGATGCTGACGGATGCATTGGAATTGTGCCGATGCTGGGACTCCAGTGACTCCTGAGATACCTCAAATGCACCCCTGTGGGATGGATGCACCATGATCGACTGTGTCTCATGTGTGATGTCAGCAAGCTGCTTGGCATGTGTCATGGCTCGGTATGGTCGGACTGAATGGAGGTCCCCCGATGTCTTTGATGGCAACTGGTCTGGTTGAACGGTGAAACTACCATGCATGACATGAGATACTGTGTCGTGCCCTGCCTCGGATGCAACGGATGCAACGGATGCAACCCTACTTATGCTGGCTGATGCATTTTCTCTGGTCGGATGCTGGATATCATTGGCTTCTTCGGATGCATCGGGTGCTCCCTTGCTGGATGGATGCTTCAGGACAGGCTGATCGACCGGTGCGATCTCGGCAATCTTTCTGAGCACAGCTAACCATCTGCTACGGCTGACTGGTGCAAATCTGGCAAGATCAACACATCGACTCCAGGAAATTGCATATCCACACATGGAAATGGTTTTCATGACAAGTCTTTTCTGGGGGTGTGAGTTGAATCCCGTGACCTGTTCAAGACACATGACGTCAGGTTGAAACAGTCTGGCATGCAGAATGGACTCCGGCAGCAGCATTCCCTCAGGAGTGGCAAGTCCCTTACCCTTTGAAGCCTGTGACCAGGGTGGACACGGAGCACTGATTGTCACCACATTGGGTCCCCACTGTGCAACAGGAGTCATCCATTGTGTTGATACTGCATTACCATGAATGACACACCCTTTGAAATTCTCTTGGAAACGTTTGAAAGGGATATCATAATACCCATTGAGCACAGGTACATCATGTTGGACCGCAAAGCTGATGCATGCTTCCATGTTTGATTCCACTGCAATATGTTGTGTCGGGATTCCATGATATGCATTGAGGTGAGTTACAGCAAAAGCCCAACCCCCAAATCCTCCTCCATACAGTGAAAGAACTTTCATCATGTCGTCTGTCTTCTTTTGAACTGGCAAAATCGTGGTTGATGCGTCAAACAAATAGTCAAATCCAAACTCAGTGATATCTGCTCGATATGCGTCCAGTCCAAAGTACATGGTTTGTTTGGCTGGTTGCACGTGCTTGACATCCCAAATGAGGGAAATGGTTCCACATGGTTTGCAATCATCCCAACGCATGAAGTCAGCAATGACCGCCTCTGAGGACATTCCAGTGGGAACATATTCCAGGGCCGTCCAACGATTGGCTTCGACATGTTGAATGTTGCCAACTAACACATTGGGTCGTCCATTGACAAACTTCTGGATATTGGCCCCTGTTGAGGAAATGATTTCATAATGTTTGACCAGATCTTCCCATTCAAAGGTATCCATGGCACCGAAAGAATTGCGCTACTCAATTGGCACACCACTAGGCGTGTCAGGCAAGCCGCGGGAAGGCTTGAGCACTATGCCCTCCTGAATTAAGGCCATTTTGGGATGATTTCCCTTACCCTTATTAACCATAAATATATATATATATTATTGTTTGCGCTAAAGAGATCGAATCATCCATCCCCTTTGGTTGATTTGCACAGTTCCATGTGATTTGAACACAACTTAAACTGGGCATAACATCCTGAGATCCTGCCAGTGCTATTGAATGCTCAGGGTCATGTTCATAACATCCGATGGTTTTGTTATTCTCGTAACACTGTTCATTCTCATCCCTTGACTCAGGCGACGGACGTAAGCATTCTGGCCTTTCAGCCTGCCGAGCGGTTGATGTGATTTGGTTGTTTCTGTATGAAGTCATGTTGGTATACAGGCGTATACAGGTATCTATTTTACATACACACCACAATGTTCAGTTTTAATACAGTGTACGCCGTGTTTCAAGTTTCAATGGTGCAAAAACCCTCAGTTTGAGTTTCTTTTCTTAGCCTCATTGATCTGTCAATCTTGACAATCTTGTTCGGAAATTCCATGTCTTGTTTGAAATCAGCCTCTGTCTTACTGGTGCGTTTTACGCAGGGAATTTTCGGGAATGATCGATTGGCTAACTATCAATTTCATCATCCCAGCAACCCCCCGCAACCCATCCATTCCCTACGTAGAACGCACCAGTAAGTTTTGGCAGCTACCAACGCTACCGTTGCGGTACCAACGGCGCTAATCACAACTGCCTGTCATCTCTGGTCATCCGAGTGAATCACAGGGATGGTTTCTCTTTTTTAGACATCTGCTGACCTATATATATATATATGCATATACCGGGTTGGTGGTTTCAACCTACCCTCTGAAAAATGATGGAGTTCGTCAGTTGGGATCATGAAATTCCCAATTTATGGACAAACCAACCAGTATATTATATATATATAGATACCACCTTCGACTTCTAGAAAAAACACATACTGCGCAGCCATCTGCGCGCCCGGAAATGCTTGTTTCATTCATCCCAGAATGGACTGACTTCACAGAAACTACCACCTCACGGCATTGATTTCTTGATGATTCTGTGTAAAGAGAAACCTCACTTAGTCATTTCCAGTATCTGTGGGTTCAGTTCCAATTCATGGTGTAAGAATGGCTACATGGTTGATGCAACAAAAACTTCATTGTTGTAGTTTGATCTTTCAAGGATACCCTCTTGCAAGTGGAAAATCCCCATGTTACTTTGATGATTTCTCCTCTAAATCATAGAACTGGATGATGGGAAATTTTACAGGAAACCCCTATATTTGATGGTAAAAACCATGGTTAAAGCTCCGTTTTACAAGGGATTTCCTAGCTAGCCACGTTTCATCACTGCCCCAGTAATACCGCCTTCCCATGATCGCACCGCCGCCTGCCGCCGAGTGAAAGTGTGCTGGGCGCTGGGTGGCTGCAAGCAACTTGGAACCCACTTGGGAGAAGTTGCCAACAGTTGGATATGATTCCTTAAGGATACCTCCCAAAGGATACCTCCCAAAATCTTCAGAAAATGATCGTGTCACAACAAAGTTGTCTGTAAATTACACCAACTCTTGAAGCACAATTTTGCACATATCGTGGGTTTGTCTGAAAAAACAGAGTGCCCCTGGCGAATCATCATTTTTCCTATTTATATATATATATATAGCCATATCCTGGGGGGTATACCCTATTTTTAGACACACCGAAATATCAAATCATTCGTGATAAATCCCAGCATGGCATCCCAGTAACCCCATTGTTTGAATGTGCGTTGCTTAAACTGTCAAAACATATGTTAAATCCCCATAACTGGTTGGAATCAGCAGCCACATCGCCATGGCTCCCATGGCTCCTGGGCCCGGTAGAACAACATGGTCCACCTCGAACTCGTCTCCTACCTGGGGGGATGATGCAGATCTACCACCCAGTCGACTGGGAATGGTAAACCTACATACCACCGATATTAATTTATGGTGATTTTCCTGGGGGATGGTTTATTATTGCTGGCTGGAAAACCACATTATATATATATTCATTGGGATTTTTAAAGATATGTCAAGCAACGAACATTGGGATTTGACATGATTTGACGGTATTTATCCAACAAACAATGTAAGAATGGGGATATAATGTGTGGCTAAACCATGTTAAACCATGGTGACGAGGATGTAATAGTTGTAGTGGGGGACATTCATGGGATAATGATATTAGTGACATTGTTGGACATTTATATGTGACATGGTCAAGTTACATGTGATGAATATACTAATGAGGTATGCTATCCCACTATCATGAATGGGATTCCCCAAGTAATGGACCCCTATTGATGGCAGGATTACCATTGTCTTTTGAACATTTTTCGGGCCATGGCACATGTACTGTAAATCCTTCCAACTAATGTAAAACACACCCAAACGGAACTCCTAGTTTAGTACTGGCCCAATTTATTTTGGCCCTCCCATTTATGTTGTGTGAAATAACTATAACAAACCCCAAACAGGTGTTCTTACAACACACTAAATTCCTAGCTTAAGATAATGATACATGACTTTTTTTTTCTGGGGAATTAGCCTGTTCCTCAATTACTGTATCCTTTTTGACATTCTAAGACCTCTGAAACATCCACCAGAATAATCTTCCATGTTTGCTTTCAGAGACACATGAAAAACCGTGCCAGGAATTGCTGTATGTTTTTTTTTGGTATACGCATCTGTATATGAATGCCATGGGTCAAAACAAAATTCAAACAGATAGTAAACGGGCTCCGTTGGGGTACCAATGTTTGAGACATGGCCATATGTGTATTTTTTTGTTACCATCTGGTTATTTAACAATTTTAACATAGCCATGGAAAATCACCATTTCTAATAGGTAAACCATCTATTTCTATGGGCCATTGTCCATGGCTATGTTAAATAACCAGAGGGTATATCCCAGTACATCCCCACGGAAAATTGCACGGAAAACCCCAGGAAATGGTTCGCTTCGACATGGGATTTCTTGTCGAAATAGCCAGTTGAATGCCACGAAATACCCGAAGTAACCGCTAAATTAAATGGCCATCAAATAACTGGTTGGTGGTATACCTACCCCTCTGAAGAATATTAGTCAGTTGATGTCAGTTGGGGTTACTATTCCCAATATGGAAAAATAAAAAATGTTCCAAACCACCAACCAGATAACCATTGAGTAGCCATTGAGCCATAGACAGTACCATTGCCGCCCCTGGCCATGCCTGCAGTCGACCCACAGACTGAGCACAGGAAGCCTCTGAGAAGACGGAGGCACCTGAAGACTTCCAGTGCCGAAGAGGGACAGCGTACAGCATGAGCAAATCATGGCCAAATTTGGTTACCTTGAAAAGAAGTGAAAAGAAAATTGGAAATCCAAACAGTTTTTTTTGCTCAACAATGACTTGGAATTTCTATAGAATTCTGTAGACTCGTCTTCGTATCTGAAATCTCAGTACAGCAACAACTGTCAACAACCGCGGGCTTTTCTTGCACACAGCCCAGTTTAGGAAATACATACCAGTTTGGATGTGTGCCCCTTAATGCCGGACATGAGCTTTTCAAACCATTGGGTTCTGGGAGGTTCCCCTATAGTGTCTTCAGACAAATGCATTTTTGTTGCTGAAACTCCATCTTCTTTGGTGGGTCCAATCCACATGTTTGGCTCCGTTTGGCTCTCGCATCTGGGCTGAAGGGACTGGATCCAACAGCACGGTAGCCTAAGCCATCTGATCAATGCACGTCATGTTTTGGCGTGGAGGGATGTAGGATAACCCCCATATGATGATATGGAGATAGAACAATTAAGATGTCTCTAACATAATTGGCGGAAAAACACTATTCACTATTCTGTTTATCTCTTTGGTTACTATCATGTAATGTTTCCAAATCTGGAATAGGGAAATAGTATGACATGTTAATCCAATCACCAAGCAAACCAGTGTGAAATCATTCAAGCCATTTCAAGAGAGGAAAAATTGCACCAAGGAAACAAGGATAATTGGCGGAACAAACTGATCTGAAGACATTAAATCATTGTTGAAGTCTTTGAAAAGAATACTTTCCTGGCAATCCTGTGGGTACGGATCGTATCGGATCGTGAACAATGAGAAACGCATATATGAGATCTTGGGGCTGTGAGAGTTTTGGTGGTGTTTTTTTGTTCAGTTTCTGACTTCCTGATGAACACATGTGAAAAATACTGAAATTCACCAGCCTCAAATGAGGCAACAATTTGGGGTGATGACCTGTCAATTATTGACAATCCGCTTTCTTTACCGCTTGGTTACAATTTAAGTTTATATCATATACAGTATCATATCCAATGTCGTTGTAGCCCCTATGTTTGGTACTAGTTTTGCATATTAAACCAATAGCCCTGCCCGTGTTCCCTGCAGAATAGAACTCACCTCGATGCCCGATGGAACTCCGACTCCGACGGGGTCCCGGCGTCCCAGCAACGATGAGGCCGTGAGGTCACCCTGCCTCTCCCAGAGAGTCTTGCCTCAAAACATGGGGTGGGGAAGACCCGGGAAGGAGGTGGGTGAATCCCCTATCTATCTATTCATCGATCGATCTATCGATCCATCTATCTGTCGATCTGTCCATCTATCTATTTATCGATCGATCTATCTATCAATCAATCTATCGATCTATCCATCCATCCATTCATCTATCTATTCGTCTATCTATGTATGAAGAGCCGGGAATCTTGCTTGAGGTGTTCACTTCCCCAATGATATATCTACGACCAAGAAGAACATGGTGCATATGGGAACATCATGCACTCTGCACTCTCTGACACAGCTTTGGAACATGACCCATTTATAGATGACTTATGATGATTTACCTAATAAACATGGTGATGTTTCACTTCGCAAACTGGAGGAAATGGGGGTACCCCTAGTTATCATCCATTTTAATAATGGTTTTTCCATGAAATAACCCAACCAGCTATTGGATGCTATTGGGGGATCCCCCATTGATGGAAACCCTCAAAATGGGTCACAGTTGAATAACCGCTATTAAACGGTCCCATTAGAAATTGTTATTCATAACTTACCTTAAATGGTAGGTAAAAAACAACTCTTTATGGAAACCAGCTCTTTATGTCCCGTTTCCATAAACCATTTGGTAAGTTCTTTTTCGGCACGAGTTCCCAAGAGTTCCGCCTGCAGAGTTCACGACGGACACCCAACCACCACGCCTTGGTGGCGTTCGCGTTTCGCCACACTTCCAGAGAGTTGGGATGTCACAGCGAAAGGAGAAACGTGGGCATTTCATGTACCCTCTGGTTATGACTAACATAGCCATGGTATAGATGGGCCCATAGAAATAGATGGTTTACCATGGTTTACCTACTAGCATGGTGATTTTCCATGGCTATGTTAGTCATAACCAGATGGTATATAATGAAACATCTACACATCTACCTCATAATGAATAGATAAATGGGATGGGACATGTGTTTCCGAATGTAGATACACAATAGTGTCATATCAGGAGGTACTGCACATGGCACTGTCCCGGACGCACCAGAGATGCCGTCATCCTTGGCCGTTTCGTAGGGTTATCCATGGTATCCATGTGGAAATCATAGCATTTGAAAATCCTCTATCTATAAATGTTAGATTTTCAGTTGAAAATCCTCTAATTTGTTATCCTCTGGAAAATCCTTGGCAATTAAATGGAACATCAAATTTTCACATCATCGAAGTCAATGTTTGCGAATTTTCCACAAAAAAATCTCTCCAGAAATCAAGATATATCAAGATTCGACTTTCCCATCTTTTTCCAGCTATCAAGATGACTTTCCCATCTGTTTCCAGCTATCAAGATTCGACTTTCCCATCTTTTTCCCAGCATTTTCCAGCTCCATGACTTTGCCGCCATTCGTTTTCCCAGCCATGGGATCCCGTCGGCGTTTTCCTGGGATCCCCGAACTCGGTCAAACCTCTGATCTCAGTCGCGACCTCTGAGAGGAGGCAGGCGGGCTGCTGTCGGATTTTTTCCGTGGATGGGACAGTGGATGGTGGATGGTGGGATAACTAACATTGGTTATATCAATGTGAGTGGAATTAATGTTAGTTGTTGTTTTTTTATATCAATCATCAATATACGTCCATAAATATATCATTAAATAACATATACAACTCTTTGTATCAATCAATATAGATTAATGTTAGTGGATGATATAGTCCAATAATGTAATTTGAATATCATCAGTAAGAAGTGATATTTCACCAATGATATAGATAATCACTATCTATATGATGAAGGTGCAAAAACACTTATTATTGATGATATTTCAATTCAAATTACATTGTTGGACTATATCATCCACTAACATTACATAACATTACCATTTGGGAATGGTAACCATACCACCTATAAAAATGGTGATGACTGGGGGATGGTTTATTATTGTTTTACCCACATGATTGACTATACAAGGATCGGGGTAATTGACACTGCTTATACATCTGATATTGGAGGTTAAAGTATGAATATATTCTGAGCTACATCCGAGTCACAATGGTTGGCATCGCGATTCGATTTGCCATTGTTCTTGGTTTGTTGATGGGTATTGCCAGCCATTGATTACTAGCAGTACATCATACATGGCAAATCTAAGAGGACTTGAATGTGTTTTTCCCCAACAGTGTCTGTCTCAGTCCGGCTTGGGTGCGGTTCCGGTGTTGATTCCAGGTGGGTTAACACGTTCCTATCGCACTGTGTTGGATGCTACCTGGGCTTATTTTGTAAACAGAGGTGAATAAACCTATAAAGATATATAATTATGTTATATAAACATATATAGATACATTTAATATCATTTAATGCACGCATGATCTGGGCATGAAAAACTATGCCATACCATATTTGCAGGAAGAGGAAAAGCCCCAGTCACTCCTGAGCCCTAAGGCAGGGCCACATCCTGATGCCCAAAGTTTGGTAGATCTGTTTCTGTATATCAACATAATCAGTTCTAACATACTGGGCAGTAAAATAAATGCATACATCATAGTTAAGGTATATATATATACATACATTTATCATCATATTTATTTACAAGTAATTATATTATTTATGTATATATATATATAATACATACAAATTATATATATATATTATGGTGTAATATAATGTACTAATATAATGTAATATACATATGATTGGATCACATTGACCAGTTTGAGTCGTCGATAGCCGTCGCTGGGCCTTGATTTCCACAATGGACAGCTCCTGGGGGGCCCATGTCTAACAAGGAGACTCCAACCACCCAACTTATATGGGCGGGGTCCATAAATGGGGATACCTCAAAATGGGTGGTTTATAATGGAAAAGCCTTTCAAAATGGATGATTTGGGGATACCCCTATATTAGGAAACCTCCATATATGGTAATTTTATGTCATTTTAGTAGCATGATGAAGCATTTTCTAACTGGGGGTACCCAAACGTTTGGATAGGAGGCACGCAGACCTGGAAAGCCAGCATCCAGTTGTGTCCCTCAGAGACACACGTGGCTGTATGCCACACTCTAATGGTCACTAATGGTGTTGTGGTAGCTGTGACCCCAGTCACGTTGAGATAGACTTGCCACATCTTGATCTTCGATGCCCAGCAAAGCATGTTTGCTAACCAGTTGCTGTAGTCAATTTTCCCATTCATGGCAGAAACATGCAGAAACAAATAACCCAATCATCAACCAAACAAAATTCGACCCAAGTATTGGAAGTCTAAGCAATGTTGTACATCTCCATTCATTCTTGGATGTATCACCAGAATATCCTATTGTGTCATAGGTATCACCAGTTCGGGCCTACCCCACACCCTGTTTTTTCGCTCCTGATTCTCCAGAAAGCGTCCCAGGATCTGCGATGACACGTCCGGCCCTTCCTCGCGCGATTGCGGCTTCGCTTCAGTCGACTCCGCGGATCCCCCAATGGCTTTGTCTGAAAATGTATGTTACAGAAATTTATGATGGTAATATGATGGTAATATGATGGTAATATGATGGTAATATGATGGTAATATGATGGTAATATGATGGTAATCTAATTTTTACTGTAATGATGGTAAATTTTGGTAAAATATGGATGTATGTACCATATTATATACCATCCATTTATGGTAAAATATGCTAAACCCATCCCCTATATTTTACATAATTTTACCATAAATGGATGTTTTTTTTGAAGAATCAATCCATATGGCTGGTTTTTATGCCATTGCTTTACAAACATTACCCCTTTCCATTTCCATCCATTGGTGAATCAACATTGTTTTCCTCTTAAATAATATGAACAACAGCTATTTAAGGGACGTATACCTTCCTGGATGAGCCGACATCGAACGAACTCACGCGCATCTGGGATCCGCTGCGCGGCAGTTCACCCACTGGGACAAACATTTGTAACGACCTCAGCGCGCCGGCTGCCGTTTCATGACATCTGAAAGGATGAAATATGGGGGAGGCTTCTTCAAATGGGGAATCCCCAAGCTCGCTGCATGGTTTATATGTTATGAAAAATCCGAATCAAAGTGGACGATATTGGGAGTACCTCCATGAATTGGAAACCTCCATATGATGTCATATGATGAAATACCAAATACAGCCACAACCTCATCATGCCTTGAAAAATCATCGATCATGGATCGTGTAAAGTCTAGGGGAGGCTCACTGTTCTCCGTTTGATCTTTGGATATAATGAATATGTTCCAAAAAGTCCAACATTAAAGGCAGTCAATGCTTTACGCTGGGGTAGATAATCGCATTCAGCATACTCCAAATAGAAAGGATTCTACACCATTAGCCAACCAGCAACCTTAGTTTCCTGAGGTGCCAACCAGGTGGATATGCCTGCAGTAGAACAGATGGGATCCTGTGTGTTTTCTTTAAACTAATGGCCGTCGCTCAACAATTTGGGGTACCAAATCGGCCCACAAAGTGGTGATTTTCAGGATGGCACCATTGATTTTTGGGGATGCAAATGCAGACCCACAAGAATATGAAATCGCATCTATCTAGGGTCAACGGATGGCGGATAATAGAGTAGACTCAATGTATATTGTATATTCATGGCTAACATAACCTTGAATACTCAAGTAATCCTTGAGAACTTCATCTTACAGTAAGTGTTGTTTCAATACTAGATTCCTTCATTTGCGGCAAAAGATACTTTCTGGTAATCAACCATGGCAGTGGACAATTCCCTTTAAAATCTTGAGGTTTTTGGCTGGGAAAATCACTGAATCACCTATCGGGACAGTCCGATTGCCATGTTTGCCAGAGGGTAAACCAAATAACCCAAACAGCCAAACCTCGATTTACTGGTTGGTGGTATATACATTGATTAATGGTGATTAATGGTGATTTAATGATGGTTAATGATGATTAATGATTGTTAATAATGGCTGGTTGGTGGTATACCTACCCCTCCGTAGAATATGAGTTCCTCAGTTGGGAGTATCATTTCCAATATATGAAACAAATAAAACATGTTCCAAACCACCAACCTAGATTTATACTTTAGTCGTACGACCTGTTCCCCATGTGAAGAAGTTCTGAGCCGAATCATCCGATTTTTTGTACCAACACAACTGCAAGGTTTTGTCGGGTTTTGATGGGTTATGTTCATATTATCGTGGAACCACAAGGCCAAGATCCGTCCTGGAATTGTCAGTTTGAAGACCTGCCTTCTACAAGTTTCAAACGTGTCCTCTAAGATTAGATTTCATAGATTTTCCATGGTTTCTGTGCCTAGCGTGGCAAATTTTGACCCGTAGCAACTTCCAGTACGTTCACTTTTCAGCCAAGTACATTACTAGGAGTACTACAATCGATCAGCCAAACCCAATCATAAACTTGGGTAATAAAAAAAAAATCAAAAGGAAGAAACAAACAAAAACTGCTTCATGTGTTTGTTTTGCAACATTTACAACATTAAGTACAGGTAAAAAAAAAGGAATGTATCGGGTATTTCACCCCCCAACACTCACTGAAAACCCCACCTCCACGGTTCTTGGAGCAGCTTCAGCCTTGAGGAATGCCGGACTCACGTGCAAATTAAAGAAAAACAAAGCTGGTTGGTGGTATACCTACCCCTCTGAAAAATATTAGTCAGTTGGGGTTACTATTCCCAAATTTTGTATATATATATATGTATATATAGTTATATATATATAGTTATATATATAGTTATATATATAGTTATATATATAGTTATATATATATATAGTTAAATATATAGTTATATATAAAATTATATATATATCATTATATATAGCTATATATACAATTATATATATAGTTATATATATATAGTTATATATATAGTTATATAGTTATATATATATATATATATAGTTATATAGTTATATATATATAGTTATATATAGTTATATATATATATATATAGTCATAAATAAAATTATATATATCATGAAATATATATAGCTATATATACAATTATATATATAGTTATATATATAGTTATATATATAGTTATATATATA
>Ga0126342_10011817_pt1 | contig 15588 bp, 11 predicted proteins | sample Cyp1metagenome_FD_92528 | JGI IMG/M metagenome (GOLD analysis project Ga0126342, IMG submission 92528) | Coral microbial communities from Lord Howe Island, Old Settlement Bay, Australia - Cyphastrea 1 metagenome | ecosystem: Host-associated > Invertebrates > Cnidaria > Coral ...
AATGAAAAAGAGAGGGAAATGGCCCGTATCCACGGCACAACCCCCCGGGGGGGGGGGGGGGGGTGGAGAGACGGATGACGGGACCATATATATACACAATCATAAGCAAATCTGGAGGTGGAATTGCTCTCTGAATTTCTGCAGCTATCGAATGAAGATGTATCACGTGGATAGTCCATTTCACAAGATATCCGGGCTTGCCCAAAGCTGAGGATGGTATTTTTTTCTCGACCAGCAAACATATGGTTCAGTCAATAATCCATTCACTGGTGAATAATTAGTAGATATTAGTATTGAATAGTCAATTATTCACTCTCTCCGTATTATACTAATATAATATTAGTATCTATTAGTGCTATAGTCAAAAATTTCATTCCATATTAGTAGTATTATAGTCAATAGATGGATTTGTTCATAGATGTTCATAGTATGCGGCCGAGTCTCCGTGGCCACAACCGGAAGAACACCTGCGCTAATGAACGGGGCACAGAGGCACTGAGGCACTTGTGTTGCACCTGGAAATGGATCTGCTTTAGCAAGAGCAAAACATAAATGCCCTTCTATCAATGTATTGGTTTAAGGGAAAAAATACAGGAAAACCACATTTAATGGGAAAATCTATAGTTTCCTATAGATTTTCCCTTAAACGAATCCATTGATTCTACTTGTGCAGGCAAGAGTTTCTATTGCAAAATGATATGCATGATAACATGTCGCCAATTGATGTTGACAAACATAATAGCCCCTGTTGCTATTCCCCGTATACATCGTTCACTGGGCAACCAAAATTGCAATCAAATTGAATCAAATCATGGGTGTCTACCATCTAATTAGTTAGTTCTGTCTGTTTTCCTTTGACTAATTTTCAATCATTTCAGGGACCTAAATTTCAGGTACCTACGATATTATATAATCCATATTATATATATACAATATATATATACAATATATATATATACAATATATATATATAAGGCCTATGTAAGGACTATGTGAGGAAATATTCCCACAAAATATGGCGTTACAATGCGTTACATGGTAATCTGGTACATTTTATGCCGTTTTAGGGTCCTGAGATTCACACTGAAATCTCTTCAGACTCTTGGTATAAGTAAGTTCCCAATGAATGAGGGATTCCTGCCTGTGACAACTGCAGTGAAGCTGACAACTTGCACCAACAAGCTGATGATCGCCTGCCGGCTGTGGATATCACAGCTGGTTTCGTCAGGAAGTAGGGGTGTATCAGCTGCACAATCCTTCAAAAAAACATGAGATAACATATATAATTAACATGGAAACTCGGCAAAATCATGGAAGACCTTGAGCTTGCCAACCCAATGTCATAGAGCAATTGTCTGTTTTTTGGCGTACCTGACAATTAATTGCAAAAATATCAAAAAGGGTATAGGTTGTAACCCTGCTATTTTTGCGTTTGAAGGTGCTAGACCAAATTTAAATATATCATCAATTCAGGGCTTTGGCCGGACAGAAAGGAGGAACGCCAAGCATGTATTTGGAGTCCTCGCAAGACCTTCTGGCATTGGGCGAATGGTTCTCAGGCTCTGAAATCAATAGTAACAAATATAGATTTCATGATTTTATGATTTATATGATTTATGATATTTATGATAGGAAAAGAATACAAACCATGCGTATCCTCCATTTGTAAACAGATCCGACTTCTGTTCCTGTCCAGGACATCCCAGGCTTCCTACGGGCCCCTAGGGTGATCCCAGGTCCGCTCCACTGAGGTGTTCCGAGCCCGTTGAGGATAGTGGTTGATTAATAGGGTTTCAATGGAAGTTATATTGGAAGTTATATAATATATTGATATATATATATATATATATATTGTAATATCATATGAATCATATGGCATTAATTTTGTAAAAAAATATCCATGTGTTTCTGGAAAAAACATGCCTTAAATCAACCAGGTGCTGTTTGACCCCACAATTTCTGGCATTGACCTCCCAGAAGTTGACCAAGAAACCGCTTGTTGGCCGTTGAAGTAGAGAGCCATGACAATGAACTTTCTCCATCGTCCGACCGTCCAACCTTAGTCGCAGCTTGGTATTTTACGACCGGTCGCTTGGCATTGGTAGAATTATGTACCACATTGTACCACTGTGAAAAAAAGGACTTGAAGATGCTTTAACTTTAGCCGTTTTATCCAAATGAATGACACGCACAGCCAATCATGTGAGCATCAGCATCCCAACTAGCAGAATCTAGCATGGCAATGGGAGGCGCCCATGGCCATGATCCATCGCCGAGAACTTACAGAAATCGATTCTTTTTCAGAAACATCTGGGTATAATTAGTAGAATTATTGGCTTTACCACCTTCTTGTTGGTCATATTGGTCATTTTCCTATGCATTGATCCCATTTATGGTAACCATACTTTTTATCATCTCCATGTCCCTGGAGCCGTGCGGAAACTTCACCATGGCAATCTGACAGTATATTACTGGTTGGTGGTTGACCTACCCCTCTGAAAAAATATGAATTGTATATATATATATTTAATATTTAAATATGGAAAAATTAATAATGTTCCAAACCACCAACCAAATTATGTATATGAGTTCGTACGGTCATACTTCGCCACACTCAAATATTCTGCTCATGCTTGATTTACCTTGCTTTTGTAATTGTAGTCTGTGTCAATTCTTTCAAATTCCGCGCCCGTGGTGACACGCCACTGTGGCTGATGAACATGTCCAGGTTTTCTTGCTTCAGTTCCTGACCAGAACGACCGGGACCTGGACGATTAATTATAAGGGGCGGATCCCATACCTGATGCCTCATGCTGAATTTCCTGAGCTCGTTTGAATCACTGACCGAATCTTTTCTAAGTTTGAAGCGGACAGCATTTCCACCCGAAGACTCGTTTTTCCATTTTCCTAATGCGCATCTGCGCAAGTAAAAGCCATTGCGCAAGTATCCAAAAGTGATCAAAAGTGGTTGTTTAATCCACAGGAATCCGTGGGCTTTTAATGGTTCATCATATTATGTGCTTAGCAACCAAAAAAACTGTTTTGGGTGGGTCCCTTTTAAGGGATGGGAGAATACTATGGGACCATCTTTAGAGGGGTGAACATCGGGACTGCCTCAGCGCTTCGGGGAATTCTATGTCGACACTGGGATGTTTTGGATTGTTTTGGGACTTTGGATACTTTTGGCCATCTGGGACTTCAGAAATCTTCAGATACCCTCTGGTAATTTAACATAGCTATTGAATATGGCCGTTTATAGTGGATTTTCCCATTAAAAATTGTGATTTTCCATAGCTATGTTAAATTACCAGAGGGTACCTGAAATGATGACAATTTTGCTGCTCCAAATTTCCATCTAGACTCCGGCACGGAGGTGATGTCGTTGGCTGAGATTCCAGCATTTTTTATTACGCACAAAAAATCAATCCAAACAGAAAACCCCTTGAGCACCATATAACATAGACACACACATGAAATCACATGAATATGCCCATTAATAGCCTGGTTGGTGGTTGACCTACCCCTCTGAAAAATATGAGTTGGTCAGTTGGGATGATGAAACTATGAAATTCCCAACGTATGGAAAAGTAAGGAAAAATAAAAAATGGCTCCAAACTTTTCCAAACCAGTAGCTCATCATGCCCAGTAATTCGGGAAAACAGCTCTTCGACTCACCTACTCTTCCAGCCTGCGAGAGCTGCTGATCATTTCGCCTCCTGACACCATTCTGTAGCAAAGCACCAAAGGAATGAAGCAAAAGATTCCTGGTGGCAGGCAGCAGGATTCGTTGGGACTATTGGGACTATTGGGACTATTGGGATTTGAGTCACTTGACATAATTTATCATTTCTATCTCATATATGTATATATATATATATTCAAATACACATTGAGCATACATGATACATATATAATCATATATATATAGTAGCTATATATAATTATATTACATAAACTTAATGTTATACATATCATGTATTGTGTTGTAATACTTATTATAACTTGTATTATCTATGTGATGTAATATGCTATACTTAGATTTTGTTATATTGGATGTTTCTGACAATTTAGGGGGGACAACCATGAATGGGATTCTCCAATTGATGGGCATGTGAAAACCCCTGTTTCTTAATGGTTAATGATCAACAGCCCCAAACAAAGTATATCACCCAACCTTTGGACCATGGCAACCATGATATATATAACATATATATATGGGTTTTAAACATCAATGAGATGCGAATACAGCTGATTGGTTGATTATCATTATGGAGATAAAGAAGGATATCATGAAGATATAGTGGGATACTCCTGTGGATATAACGAGGATGTAATGGGATAAATGACGCCATCAAACATCATAAGCGAGGGTTGTCTGAACATAGACATTTGCCACAATTTATGGTCATCAAATAGTGTGAAATATGATGAAACATGATGAAACTGATGGATGCTCAGATTCTTCCCAAACTGTTTAGGCTTATAATATATATATATATAACAAAATCAACTGGAGTCGTTCATGCAAGCTAGAAGCTGGGGATGGAGTGTTTCACACTTTGAGATTCAGCAGTTCTTCTTTGCGGGTTGCAAAGTCGTTCGCAATCGATGCGAATAGCGATCTTAGAGGGACAGCTTATCGGCTATTGCAAGGTGTAGTGTGACCGTGGGAGTGGACCATTATCTTGTGGATCGACAGTTTCAGACACAGCCATTCTTCACCTAGTGTTGCTGCTTGTATACCCATTATTCATCATTATTAGAAATATTGGGATGGGTTATTAAGCATTATTAACCATTATCAACCACATTGTTAGCCATTGCTTGTTAATCATCATGATTGAACAAAGGGGCCATCTTGCCATGTACATCAACCTATGGGAACAAAAAGGTCCCGGCTTTCCAAGTCACGGGCTCACACCTCTGGCCACAGCGCCCGGGTGAAACCTCGGCTTCGGCCAATGGCTTCGGAAGTTCCGAACTCTTTTCCAAGTCGCAAACATCACCAGTCATTGCATGGGCATTAATTGCATGGGCATTACATGGGCATTACAAACTGTTGCAACAATTATATATTATAATTATATAACATTATATAACATCCCACGACTTTTTGAATTAGGTAAAAAAATACCGGTGCATCGGTGCATCCAAGACGCTGAGTGCTGCTGAGTCCATGGCGAACGGTGGGCAGATTGGCGACCGGAGTCCATGTACTCCCACACGAAACACCTGGCGCGAGGTGGAGGAAATACGCCGTGCAGGTTTCCACAAATGGGGAATCCCCAAAATGGTTGGTTTATAATGGAACATCCTGTTAAAATATGTTAAAATGGATGATTTAGGGGTACCCGTACCCCCATTTCAGGAAACCTCCATATGGAGATGTGTACCGATGATCTTTCTTTGGGGATATTGTGCCATATTTTGAGCAGTCTTTTTGTTGATGTGTGAAGAGCACCAACACCAGAAAAAACAAAAGATAACATTACAGCATCGGTTCTTTGCGAAATCTGTGCTATACAAATGGATGCTGACTCTGGTACATTCAACGGTGGCATGTGTTGTCACTCGAAAGCAAAAAAATACAAAGAAATGTCTATTGTATACATATGCATGTGCATAATTGTGTACAGTGTATAGATGCCGCATACTTTAGAGGCATGCGCATCTTGGAGTAGATAAATAGGCTGCCAAATTCGACTAGACCATTCCCCAAGGAAACATCATCCGAGCACTTGCCATTTGCAGGGGGGAGTGTCCATCTACTCCACAGTGATGAGATCTGAGTTGTATGTCATCCCAGAATCAGTGCATTGAAAAATGACATCATGAACCATCATGAAATAATTCATTCGCCTCAAGTCATGGCCAAAGCAAGTTTGTTGGTGCGACCCATCAGTCGCTTGATCCCCAGAGATCAAACTCTTACGCCATACTCATCCCCAAACTCAGAAACTCAGAAACTCCATTCACTGATTAGGGGGTAGGGTACTCCTCAAAACACGATTAAAAGATGGTACCCCCCTATCAAACTCGTGGTTTAGCAATCCTGGGTCAACATTAAGTGCTTGGTGGCTTCAAACCCTCTGAAACAAACCAATCAGCTGGGACAGATTAACCTCCATGTCTGGTTGGTACCTGGCTGCCATTTCACCATCCTTGACCGCCCTTCACCATCCTTCACCGCCCATTGCAGACCCCTTGAGAGTTCCAGAATGTCTCGGTCTGGCAGGGCTGACAGCTCTTGGCTTTCGCAGGAGGCCACGCTTCCCAAGGGCAAACTGGCCATGCAAATGCTGGGAGAAAATGCCTGGGAGAAACGGGCCCGTGTTAACAAATAGGTACAAGGTGGTGCCGCATGGCTGAAGCTACCTTATTTGCCTAGGTTCACTGGGGTTTATGGTGATGATTAGATGGGTTGATAATGTTGATAGAACAACTTAGAACTAGCGGACAGTTGATTTGTGATATTCACCTCCAAAAAATATAGATTTTGGGAAAACCCACACAAGAATAGTGGAACATGATTTGTCTATCTTTATGGAGCTTTTTATGTCAGATTATTTTCCCACTGTTAGGTTTAGATTGGATTTACAACATAAATATAATATAATATATATATATATTATACACTATATGTATACAATTTAAAAATAATACGGTATATATATATACAGTATACGCACACAAATATATATATATATATTGCTTTCTATATTGCTGTATATTCTCCATCACCTACTCTTCCTGCTGATATTGCTGTATTTACTCTGGGGCCCTTCGAGGTGAAGAGAGATGGCACCGGAGCCTCTATGGACTATGTTCTTGGAGGTTTTGAAACAACAAAATTGGGCTTAAATACCTAAAATACTTAAAATTGATATCACTACTGTCTATGGAAGTTTGAGATAAACATAGATCAACGACCTGACACATGTCCCCTTGACTGCGAGGGAACGATGTGAACACGATGACATAAAGATCTGTACACAAATATCATCATGAGTGGTACCACACATCTGTACACAAATGACATAAACATCGGTACCACAATCCACACATTCTTTATATGAGTGGTACTGCACGGCAGCTGCTTCCAGGCGACCAACTTGAACTCCAATGGGACTGGTCTGTCCTGAGAGCGGGCCAAATAGTGTCAAGATGTTACAGATATGTTACAGATATGTTTGTTGTTGTGTTCACCTTTCCACCCAATACACAAAAAAATGGTTGATCGGTTCTGGCAATGACTCAATGACCATCCATATTTTGAAGGGAATTTGGCTGTCTGTTCTATCTTCGCCAGCAAAAGGTGAGCCCACTGGAACATGTGGGTTTTGTGAACAGGACATATACAGGACATTTAGGCCCAAATTCTGGCCATGTGAGGCCGCCGGACGATTTTCGACTGAGACCATAATCCTGGTAAAAAAAGCCGTTCAGAACCAATTCTATTCCTGGTAAACTGTGCTAAAAACTGTATGGGTTTACTACATAAACCATTGGTAAATCTACATTTACTTTTATCTAGATTCAATGTAACGTAAATGTTTTATGAAATTGGGTTTGCTACATAAACCATTGAATCTAGACGAAAGAAATCAACACACCAGCCACGTACAGGTGTTTTCTGCCACAAAACATCACAAAACAGCCCCATCCCGTCATGTCATGGCCCCTGTCTAAAGCGGTAACCTTCATCCCTTTGCTACGGCCATGTTGAGATTTCACTGGCTTAGGGCCATCCAATGGACATCCAAAGAACTGTTCTAGCTCAACATATCGTGATATCGTGATCGTGCTGTCATGTGCTGTCTGCTGTCGGGTCGCCAAGTCATCAAAATCGATATCTGAGTCTTTGGCTGCTAGATCTAGATCCACCATGTTTCACGGCAACGGCATGAGTTCCATCCATGAAACCCACGATTCGTCGATAATGTCGATGGCGGCTATGACATGATGAACCATGGTTCATGCTTTTCAGCCTACTTTCGAAACACAATTACATCAAAGGGTGGTGCACTTCACACCAAATAAAAAAAAAAACTGTCAAGATGCACTAAAACATAAATTACCACACTCATTAAACATGCTGAAGTCTATCTGTGACTTTTGTGGAAAGAAATTGTGGAAAGGAGGAAGGCTTGAGCCACCCCGCGGAAAAATCTGCTCGGTTGGGATCATCATGCCAAATAGGGTTGAAAATAAAGACTAGTTTAAAAGCTTGAACAACCGACCAAGGATATGATGGGATGTGATGGGATATAATGGGATAATTACAGAACATTACAGAACCAATCTCTCCGGAAAACCCCAAAAAATGGTTTAACCAGCAATTTCGCGGGCTAAACATGAACAGCATGAATTGGGGTATTCCAATGTCTGAACCAAACAGCAAATGATTGTACCGCTTCCTCCCCACGTTGCAAACAAAAAAGGATTGCATGGTGGATTGTCCGTTGCCCAGCCTCTAATCAGCACTGGCTGGTGTTGCAATCAACACGATTCCTGGTCCTGTCTGTCTATCAACCATTTGTTTCCTATTGTTTTTTTTTGTTTTTTAATAAGTGCATGCATTGTTGCAGCATGCGGGTCTATTTATGTTTAACTTAGGTAGGTAGGTGGAGAGATAGATAAATACAGATAAATATAGATAGATAGACAGATATAGACAGAGAGACAGACAGACATGCAAACAAACAAACAAACAAACAAATAGACAGATAGATGGAATATCAAGGATCATTTCAGCAATCCAAGTCAGTTTGTAGCAATGCATAGCAATTCTCCAAACGATTCAATAGCGGTTTCCGTTCCAGTGCCCCTCCTTCCCATGCCTGAGCTGCATGGCTGTGGAACGCAGCTCGGCAAGGTGCCCTGAAGCTGCAGAGCGGTCCCAACCAGCCCGCATGACCAATCCTGTCGCGGCTGTCGCGGAACGGTAAGTCGTGGAGAGTCAGGATGCGTGGACCCACATTTTGGTACTTTCTTAACCTAAGACGTACTAAGACTACGCCATCCATTGGGTATAGATCGATATGATTTTGAATACATATTGAATACATATTGATCCGTTCCCATCTGCAGTCATGCGAGGGTTGGCTCAAATTGCCGTCAAACTTCGGAAACGACATGATGATTTCGAATCCACCAATGCGGGCATTAGATGCTCATTTGAGTAGCAAGCAAACCGTGGGTGGCTTGCCCCCCCAAACAAAAAATGAACATAGGACCAATGGGGTTCTTCTATCCAGGGCTTATCCTGTGTGGATATCTTACATTATCTTACCTGTCTTAAATCCAAACACCAACTCTCGATGTGTCAAGTCAAAAGATCATGGGAAGCCCCTCAAAAATGGCAAGCATGGCAATGTTGGTCCACATCACATTGCCACCAGCCCTGGCACCTGGATACTGCTGCCTGCAGCCAACTCATACCTGAGCCAGTATCCCCAAGTGTTGGAGACACCTACGGACCTATGTCAGCTTGATGCACTATCTGCCAATTGGAACCTGATACAAGCAACTAATCCTACCCAATAAAGGTAGATGTGCAACCTAAGTCCGTAATCCAAGATGGCTTTGGATATTACATGATATTACGGTACAAGTACGGCGATTAACTTCACCACTCAAATGCCACCGTCTTATGTCACACCAATACTATCAGTATAAAACAAATGGTTTCAGACTTGTAAGGACAATTGCAGGAAAAAACATGCTATAGACCAATCTCATCTGCTTGGGTCTGCCAAGCACAACATCTCCAGCTGCAAGGTGAATTCCTGAACAAAAATGTGGGGCAAGATTGGGCACCCTCAAAATTGGTTTGCCAGGAATAATCAACATCTTCGCATGGCAAAGAGCACCTGTTCCGCGATGGCCCGGACCTATCATTTGCCACTCTCCTCTCCCAGTTTGGCCGTGACAGTTTGGGCGAAACTTTTCACACTCAATACTTTCACCCATCCCCAGGTTCCTCAGCTTCCACAGGTTCCCCAATCCCCAGCAATTTCGCCATGGCACCCTGAGGCACAGAAGACCGTACAGGAACTGCCGAAGGCGATGTCCTGGCCGATCTTCGGAGCATCGCTAGTGATTCACCCATTTATAATATCTTAAGCCTTCCTTCCACCAGAAAACGGGAAACAAATCCAAAAAAAAAGGGAACAAAAACCCCCAAAAAATAGCACTCCATATTTTAATATCACTGTCTGGAGTGCAATTTCGTATTATATAAATGTATATAATATACATGAAATTGTTGACCACTAAAATTACTACTGGGATGATTCAGGTAGAGCCTCCAACCCTGCGTGGTGGATGAGCCACGCATGCCTGCGAATGAAATGTCTAGCCCAAACCAACAACTTCTGCTGGACATTTAAAGGGGTATCTGCAAGCCCAACAACAAGACATCTCACAGGAATGGCGTTATAACTTACCGTATATAATAAATATATATATATATATACACAAAAGAATGTAGATATATATATATATATATAATTATATATACATATTCAATCATACACAATCATATATGGTTTTCTGATGCCGCTGTTGGAACCCTCGTAAAATGGGCCAAATTCAGTCTGAATCATCACAAGAAGTGATGGCCCCCGGCAGTCCTGACAGGTATTAGTATGTTCTACGCCGCCCTGGGTAATCAAGAGGAAACTGGCTGGGGTGGCAACCGTGTCTTCAGAACATCCCACATGGGGACGAGAAAATCAACTCAAACTTGACACCAGCCAGTAGCATATTTCTATGAAATCATGAAACCATGGGGCAACACAAATGCAACACAGATCCACTGGTTTTGGGGTTTTTGAAAGAGGTAATTTAGTTACTTTCCTGAAGGTGGCATGTCTCATTTCTTCCTGCACGGTCCTTCATTGGTGGCACTGTTCTTTACTTCGACCAAACTCCAACCCACGGTTCCGGTGTACAACATGCTGACCACTAATTAAACGTCAGCATAATATATATATATATGTCAGCATAGGTCCAAAAAAAATCCAGAAGGCGCCAGCTACACATCAAACCAGTCACGTGAGTCACAACATGTCACAACGCAGCCAAGAAACCAGTTGATTGCTGGCCGGGCAAAGATTTGGCTGACACACCGGCATGCTGCCCAGGAGTTGTCCTCCAAGTTGTCGTTGGAATCGATGGAACTCCGTGGTGTTTGGGCAATGGCTAGCAAATAATGTGGGTAAAACACTGCCATAAACCATCCCCCAAATCACCATTTTATAGGTGGTAGGTTTACCATTCACAAATGGGTGGTTTATGGCATTGTTTTAGCTAGCGGCGCTGTTAGCGACCCAGTAGGAAAACACCATTTTCTAGCTTCTGGGGGTTGCAATAACGTTTAATAGCATTTGCATTTATGGAAGATGCAATGTTACTTGACGTTGCTAGTAAGGTGCAGGTGATGCCACGCTACTGAAAGGTGACTTCTAATGTAATCCATGCTACGGTATTTAATGTTGACTTCTCCTAACATAGATGATGCTTTGCTATGTCAGGTTAAGTTGAACTAGCATACATCATTGCACGCTGCTTATACAAATCTTGCACTTGCACACTTGCACAAATGTCTTGCACTCTCAGCGGATTGCACTAACATTGACGTTGACCTGCACTAACATAATTATTATGTTACGCTACTTGCTTTTGATGGTGGGGGTTTCCGATGGGGTAGGGGTGTGGGGGGGGTGGGGGGTGTGGGGGTGTGCAATGACGTTCAATAGCGCTTGCATACATACAAGGTGCTACGCTACTTAACGTGAACCTCAGTTCGAATAAGATGTGATGCTACTTCAAAACTAACCTCTTGTCACATAGGTAATGCTACGCCAAATCAAGCACACTTCATGTAACATAGATGTCGCTACGCTACTTGGCGTTAACTTCATTTCAACTAAGATGTTATGTTACTTTTAGTTAACTTCATGTAGCATAGATGATGCTACGCTACTTAACGGTAACATCATATCAAATAAAATGTCATGCTACTTGAAGTTCACTTCATGTAACAAAGATGCTGCTGCGCTACTTACCGATAACTAAATTTCAAATAAGATGTCTCTTGTGAGAAAGTTGGGTTCTTGCTTTTTTGAAAAAAAAAGGCTGGCCTTCCTGCAAATACCAACAAAATTAAAGCCTTGAAATCTTGACTTCCACATATACATGCTCCGAAATGCAGGTTTTGAGCTCTTGCCATTTTGAACAATGTTTAAATTCCTCAGGGTCGCGGCGCCGGTACCTTGTTTTAACCATTGAATATCAGGGATCATCCCAGTGTATCATCGCTGCATCTTCATCATCTTGGCATTTAGACAATATTAAACGGCACCATGGGAGGACAACTAGAGATGCAGCCCATGTCGCAAAAAAAAAAAACACATTGTCCGCCATGCATGATCATATAGGGCCAATGTTATAATGACAATAATATTCTATATATAATCTATAATCAATAATCAATGGGTGTTATAAACATCAATAATCAATTGGTCTCATCAATAACATAGAATAACCAATCATCATTGATTGTAATCAATTGGTATAATTAATTTTCATATAACCCCAAAAACACCCCAATAATCATTGAATTATAATCATTATAAACATCCTCAAAAACATGTTGTAACACTGGTAGAGACCTCGCCGCGGCTCCTGAAGCATCACCTGTGGGGTGGGATTGTGGGAAAGCGGGGTTTCCCACGGCCGATGTTGGGATTGGATGACTGGGCTTAGATCTGCTTAGAAATTTCAAGAAGGAACAAGATAAATGGGCACCTGCAAGTCTTATTTTCGAAGCAAAAACTGTCTTCATCATCAGTTTCTTGAAGCTTCCAGGATAGATTTCTGGGACATGCTGCTTTGTAATAGACCGTTGACCTCTCTTCATATCTCCATCAGATATTGGAACAACAGCTGGCTCGGGACACATGTAGTGGAATATCTGGATAACACACACATACAAATGGAGAGCGTATTACCGCTTTCCAATCCTCAGCTCAATAATTTCAAGAAATAAAGAGCTCTCGAATACTACTCTCCATAATTTTGGCTGTAGTTCATATCCATGTACATATGTACTTGAATAATACACATGTGTATCTATATATATTTTTTTTATTTATATGTATGTATGTATGTATGTACGTATGTACGTATGTATGTATGCATGCATGCATGGATGCATGGATGCATGGATGCATGGATGCATGGATGCATGGATGCATGTATGCATGCATGCATGCATGGATGTATGGATGTATGTATGTATGTATGTGTGTATATGTGTTTTTCAACCTCCTCATCATCATTATCATCACCATCGTCATCATCATCATAATCATACATTGTACGTCCACATAATCATCGTGTCTACCTCGTTCCTGTTCATGACCAGCCCCGCCCATCTCATCCATTGTCCCTGTCGTTATTATATACATCGTTCACTATATGATTCCATCGAATCGTAGTGTCTATGGAATTGTATGGATGTATATAGGGGATTCCATAATCATAGTGTCTATCCCCCAAGGAGATTCCATAGTATCTATTCCATATATAGTCACCTATTCGGAAGCGTATGGAAACCCAAGTCCATTGCCATGTCGCAAGTGAGGTTTGTAGAGCTGCCAGAGAAACCCAGTTTGCAGGTCACATCGCAGCTCTGACCTGGGCCTTTCATGAACCATCAGCCATTTGTAGGTGCTGTACCGCGCGGTACCTCTTTTTTTGTTGTTTCAATGGAGAAAAAGGGGTGTATGTGCACAGAATCGATGGCAATTGTCATCAATTGTCAGGTCCGTATTCCTGGGACACGGAGTAAGTCCCACTGACTCTCCGTGGTTCGTATCCACAGCAGTTCCATCAGTTCTTCGAATCCTTCCCACATCAGGTGGTTGATGGAGGCCATCCATGGTTTAACATCTTCCTACACATAAGTCATACTCATTTCAGTGACCTTATTGGTCACAAATGAGTTCCTGGACCGCCCAAATATGTGAACTTTCATAACCGTGACAAAATAATAGAAAATATATCTGATAAATTCTTATAATCTCTTCTGTCAAATTGCATCATGTTTCTTCTTTATATATACAGTATATATTTTTATAATCATTTGTTTATATATATATATGTATATATGTATATATATATATATATATGTGTGTGTATAGAGTAATATATATATATATATGTATGTATATAGAGTAATATATATATATGTAATTGATTGTAATTGTATGTATATATTGCTTACTTGAAACTGGCGCTTTCAACGGTGAGGCCCTGCCTGTGGTAAGGCCGTCGCAACTTCCAGCGCTCCAGCTGCTGCTGTTGGGCAAATCGTTCTGGCAGGGGTTACCCACACAGACCTAGGGATGGGAAACGGGAAACGGATGTGAAATGGGAGAAATGGGGAGAACTCAGGGCACTATGTGGCTATGGGAAACATCTCAGATTAGATAAGGATATATTTTCGATATAAGTGATATAGACGATATATGGAATGAGAGCCCCAAAGGGTTCACCTATTTTTCATGACTGGTTTCAGGATATTTACAGCATATCTCATTGTATCTCACGCCAACGGACCAACCATGGATCCGTTGCGGAATCATCCCGGTGAAGCTTGAAACTGAACGAACAAAAAAAAACTTGGGATTTAGTACCTTCTGGTTGTAGCTATGGACCATTCCCTATACTATAAATGGAGGTTTATAAGCTGGGACAAACATCTACAAATATCTATAAATGGTGGATTTGAGGGGATTTGGTAGCAACTTTGGCAATTCCGGACATTCAAATCCTGCTTGTTCATGGTAAATTACGTACTGCCGGAGTACGAAGTGTATTCATAGTCTCACCCACTAGGCTTCACAACTATACTTGAAACACAAAAAAAGTGTCTTCGGGTCTTTAGGATATCACGGGTCTTTGGGATATCACTTGACATCCCCAAGTCACTAAGTGTACACATTGCAAGGTAACTCCCAGAGTTCCACGGTTTTCCACAGCAAACGGCAGCAATTGATTCTGTGGTCGGCAACACCTGATAAGCAAAGCCAAGCCTCCCAAAACTCGGCACCATTACATTCCATCACATTTAATCACATTAATCTTGACATTTTTTTTTGAGAATACGATGGCGACATCTCCAATATTTTTGCACACCTCTACCATTTCACACGTACTTCACAGTGACATTCCAGCGAAAACCGTTGGAAGCGAACTTATTTTTTGCAGCTCTAGCTGATATATGGTTGTCTCTCTGATGGTTTCTCCAAGGTTACTGTTAAAAAAGAAACAACAACACCATGCCGCCCAGCAACTGGCATCGTACCAGAGAAGGTACCATCGGCCTGGACACTGGGACAAGGATGGATGAAGGCAACCTACTGTCATGTAAATCAATACATGTAAAAATATGTAAATATATATATATATACCAGCACCGCCAAAGGGGCCCCACTGTGTTTTTGGAAGTTGATATCTTTAAGGGGTCCCACTACGGGAACCCTTATTCCCAAGGTCATACCAACTGTTAAAAACATA
>Ga0126342_10011818_pt1 | contig 15588 bp, 18 predicted proteins | sample Cyp1metagenome_FD_92528 | JGI IMG/M metagenome (GOLD analysis project Ga0126342, IMG submission 92528) | Coral microbial communities from Lord Howe Island, Old Settlement Bay, Australia - Cyphastrea 1 metagenome | ecosystem: Host-associated > Invertebrates > Cnidaria > Coral ...
ACAGAGAGACAGAGAGACAGAGAGACAGAGAGACAGAGAGACAGAGAGACAGAGAGACAGAGAGACAGAGAGACAGAGAGACAGACAGACAGACAGACAGACAGACAGACAGACAGACAGAGAGAGAGAGAGAGAGATAAATAGACAGATAGATAGGTAGATAGGTAGATGGGGAGATAGATAGATACATAGTGAGATAGACAGATGAGATAGATAAATAGATAGCTAGATAGATGAGAAGAGAAAGAGAGAAAGAAAGAGAGAAAGAGAGGAGACGTCAACCACCTGTCGGTCCATCAGTGGCTTCGCTCTGCCATCCGTGATTCACAACAACCAATCTCTCCTATAGGTTTCCTATTTTTGAACTTCCGCCACCGCCTTGTGCGGTACTACTGGTAGGTTCATTGACGTTCATTCGCTCATTGATTCGTTGACGGATTCATTGAATCACTGATTCGTTGATTCACTGGTTCATTGATGCCCTGATTCCTTTTTTCACTGAATCATTTAATCGCTGGTTCATTGGTTCACTGACTCACTGATTCATTGATTCATTGGCGCGTTTGCTAACTGATTAAATGACGCATTGATTTGTTGATTCGCTGATTCATTGCTTCATTCATTCATTGACTCATTGATTATTCGTGAATTCACTCACCCATTGATGCATTAAGTCGTTGTTTCATTGATTCACTGGCTCATTGGTTCATTGATGCACTGATTCGTTTTTCATTGATTCATTGATTCGTTGGTTCATTGGTTCATTGACTCACTGATTCATGAACTCATGGATTAGCTGGTTCACTGGTTGATTGCTTCACCGATTCGTTGAGTCATTGATTCAGTGCTTCGTTGCCTCATTGATTCATTGGTTCATCGGCTCACTACTTCATCATTCATTGACTCATTGGTTCATTGCTTCGTTGCTGCTTCATTGACTCACTGATCCCTTGATTCATTGATTGATTCATCGTTTGATTCATTGATTCAGTGCTTCGTTTGGTTCATCGGTTCAATGCTAATTGATTCAGCGGTTCATTGGTTCATTGATTCATTCAGTCAGTTGTGCATGGATTCATGCCCAATTTTCCGCAAAATTTGTTCCTTAAAAACAAATACGGTCCTTACCCATAGCTGATTTGAACTCAATTTTCCTCAAAATGTTTTTTTTTCAAATTGTTATTTTTTTTTAACCCATAACTGATTTGAGCTCAATTTCTTCAATTTTCCACAAATTTCTCAATTCAGACTTGACATCATACCTACGATTAAAGTACCTACCAATTGCCACCCCATGCGACCATCCCTGAATCATGTCATTGCATTGGCGACCCAACAACCTGCTGCTCATTCGTTGATGCATCTCACAACTTCAGCACTTCGTTGCTTCTGCATCTAACTTTCTTATAGGCCATCTTCTTCCTATAGTGTTGTTTCATTTCTTCGAAACTTCTGCCCCAGCGCGAGTTGGGCACTGCCTGGTACTGTACAATCCATGTTTGTCCTTACTTTATGTTTTAGCACTTCCACGTGTACTGCCAGGTGTCCTCCATGAAACAGCAACTGCTGGAGCCACCGCTTGCTGCGCGGGGACGCCCAGGGGGAAGTGGATCGCGAGGATGATTGAGGATCAAATCTGGTTTCATGCTTCGGACCAATAGCAATGTAACGATTATAGCAGGTTTAATATATTTGCTTCATGATCGTCAGCGAACACATTTTATGCTGTTAGTGAACGCGGGAATCTTTTCAAACGATGACAAGGAAGATGTTCACTATCGGTTGACGGACTGCAAACAATCCTATTTCAGCCATTTGTACGCAATTCTATCATTCGATACCATTCGATCATGTTTTCGCGTAGCTTAGTGATGCTTAGTGCAATTACAATCACCAGCAATTCTGCGCTTGTTCTCTCACCACACCTAGGGAGGACACTTGTGGACTTGCGGCTCGTTTCAAGTGTTTTTTATTGTTTTTTCACGTTTGGTCTTTCTGCTTGTTGGAATAGTTTGGTTTCCTTGCCAAGGTCGGATGAAGTTGGTCATTTCTGGGGCCACATCATGCAAGGCCTTGTGATCGCATTTGTGCACTGTTGCGCTGGCCTTCAACGCCCCTGTTGGGTGCTCTATTGGGATAAAATTGCACTATGAACCATCTATCTCTGTCCCATTTAAGCATCAAAACAATCAACATTTATCAAACCTATGTAGATTTGTTTAATGAGTTTTTGGGTCCCAAGGTGCACAACCCAGCCCTCGGCCAGCTAGGACCAAACAAAGAACATGCCATGAAGATTAAGAAGGAGATCAAGAGACACCAAATTCACTGGGAAGATCTTGGAAACTCTTCAAGACCACAAAAAGGCTAAACACAACACCTACAGGACAATAATAACATGTTTTTTTTTGCATTAAAAAAATGCGATGAGATCATGGATGGGGAGAAAGGGCATGAACAATGGGAAAATTGGGAAGTAGCCTTGGGGACCCTTGATTTTATTTTCGAAAGGCTTGTTGATTTTCTTATATTTTCTTGATTGCAGGAGGTTGGCTCCTTAGATTTTATGTCGAGACCTAGCGGTTCCAGACGTTTCGTTCCCCTCTTCAATTGTTAGAGATGTTCCAATTCAAACTTCGGCGAGCCTCTTGGGAACAAAGCCTTGAACCTATTTAGCCGCATTTGAGATGAACTGGATTTCAGCTTGCCTGCTGCCCGGCCAATGATGGCGCATTTTGGAGGTGGCCGTTGTATGGACCTCCTGGACAAAATCTTGGCGTTCCTGGACAGTCCTCAATGCAACAAGGAACTGTCAGGTGGCCCAAATTTGTTGCATTCCGCCTGTTGTTGTAAAGATGGCGCTGCAAGATCAACTTCTACGGCTTGAACCCTGAGGTTGCAGCAGACCTGGAACAACTTGGTTTTTGGTACCAACAAGGACGGGTGATCTTAAACTTTTGCACTTCTGCACATTGACCCGCAACTTCAGCAATGCCTTTTCTGGAAAGAGTTGAAACTGAAAGAGAGAACCCTTGCGGTAGCTCCCAGCACATTCCGAAGATCAAACGGTGTAGAGAATGCCAGCGCATTCCAGGAGGGAGGATCACCATCGCTGCGAAAGAAAATCTCAGCAGCTCGTTACAAATGGATTCCATCCTTCTATTAGATACAGGATTTTAACTCAGGTCACATGTTTTATTTGGACAAGACAGAGCTGGGTCAGTGGGCAAGTTTTGCCAAATAGGCCATAGCATAATGTGGCATGGAGTTTTTGGCCTCAAGTTTTGTTTCACTGGCAGGAACACATTTGTTTTAGCATGCTCTGGCTGCTGCACCTTCTGGGCTCAAGCACTGGTGGCTCAACGGAAGTACAAAACCGATCACTCAGCTCCAATCCACGCTGTCACCATGGCCGCAGTTGAAGAGCCCCAGGACACTCTCAGATACGAACCACATAAGAATTTCCTCCGTTCAGGAACTGAGGGTTCTGCCATGACACACTTGCATCATCAGGCACACACACACACAGTAGATAGTTTTGGATTTTAAATGTGTCCGTTGCATTTCTGTTTTTTTTTTGGCCCTCCTTGCTGATAGAGTGATCTCACCAGACTTGGAGGATTACCTTGATGTGTTGCAGTCTCATAGGGGAGGATTTAGTTTCTTGGCAGATTCTCAGCGCTACAAGATGCTAACAGCTCCTCAGCCCTGCGGCGTTTGAAGAGCCATTCAGCTCGCTAGTGAGCATGTTGGCATGGGAGATTTGCAACACAAACCAGTTTCGGTTTGGTTCTTTTTACCCTCTCAGGCTTCGAAAATTGCAAGAGGAACGCCTACCTTGCTTCACAGGCTGGTGAATGAGTTGCTGATTGAGAACTGAAAGAGCACGCAATTCGTTCAGGGGCTGTCGTTCGGGCCGGGATGGCTTGCAACCCTCAATCGTCAGTCAGACATTTCTGCCTGCGAAACTTCATTGTTTTCTTCTCCTCTCACAGGTGGCAATCAAGCCACCCACTGCGATGAAGTCGGGAACTACGATTTGTGGAATTCAACTCAAGGATGTCGTGATCCTCGCCGCTGATACTCGTTCCACCTGTGGGCCCATGGTCGCGGACAAGAGCCTTGCCTTTAGCGCAAAATGCAGAAATTGTTGCTGTTCTGCAGCACAAACTCAGGCCCTGCTCCATTGGGTGGCTATGGCTGGCCCATCCAACTGAGGAACTGTGAGAAGCTGCATTTCATTGCCAAGAACGTCTATTGCGCAGGGGCTGGCACGGCAGCAGACTTGCAGCAACTCGCTGTGCAGATGAGTCAAAACTACCCACCTCAAACGCGCGAGTGACATCGCCAGGTAGATTCTTTCGTGTCCTAGTCTTCACCGCTCAAACAGTCCGGTCAGCACGGTCGGCATGTTTGTTTTGTTTGCCGAATCATTCCAATTCCTTCTTGGATTTGGGGGACTATATTTAATTGAGTTGTATTTCAGTTCTTGATTCACTTACGGAAGGATCTAACCATGAGCTTGAGTTTCACTGCTTTCAAGCAGATGTTTGGCAAATGGGATCAAAGAGGCATTCACCTCCCACGTTGAGATTGTTGAGGCACACTACTGAGATGATGGAATCTCAGATGGAGCTCTTGCGCATGGCCACTGGCACCCAGCCCCGCGTGTGCACAGTGGTGCGCCGTTTGAGCTCCATGCTCTTCAAGTACCAAGGACAATTTAATTTGTTGATCTTTGCTGAGCCTCCCCAGGGGCAAGTGGGGTGGTTTGGTCACTCTTGTCCGGATGTGACAGGAGTGCCTTAAAGATACCAAATGGATCTAAAAGGTACTAGTAGATCTAAATAGTAGAAAAGTATACGATACCGTTCCACAGATTTGGGCTGCATGTCGCATTTTTTTGCTTGATTTTTTGCGCAGGATACGTCGGTTGCGCTCTGGTCCTCGGAGGTGAAAAGCAGCTTCAAGATTCTTTCATAGCATGTTGAACTTGTTGGGAGAAAAATGGAATTCAAATGTAGTGTTCAGTTTCCGACAAGGTCAGACTGTCATCCAGTTTTTCTTGCAATCGCCACTAAGATTGCTAGCAAATGGCTTAGTAGAAGGGCTTCTGAAAGGCAGGCAGTGACATGAGTCCTTTACCCTTTTCTTTGGCTTTTCCAGGTGTTGATGTGACTGGCCCGCACCTTTTCCAAATCTACCCGCATGGCTCTACGGACAAGCTTCCCTTCACATCCATGGGAAGTGGCTCTTTGGCCGCAATGGCAATCTTGGAAGCCGAGTACAACGAGCCTCTTGGCTGGAGATGCTGCAGCATTGGCATGACTTGAATTGACTTGATGCATCTGCATGTGACATATTTACCTTGGCATTAACATGCGATAGTTGCAAGTGTGACCATGTGATCGCGAATGCTAAGGAATCTGAGCGTTGAAGAAGGCAAGAAGTTGGTGGCCAAAGCAATTCGAGCGGGAATCTTCAATGATCTGGGATCAGGCGAGCCTTTGAACATTGAAACGCATCTCTTCCCTCAGACAGTGAAGTCATTGCGTCTACCCGATTGGTGCGCGTGCAAATGCCATGATGCTTGTGCGTCGTCTGTAGCAATTCTGATGACCGCCCCGTCATCATTCATGGCTTGCGTTTGAACTGACAGTACACCACTGATCTTTGAAGACATCCGCTGCATGGCTGCTTGTTCATTTCTGGACACTGCTCAGGTAGCAATGTGGATGCAACTCGGTAGCACCTCCGCAACCATCGTCAAAGAATTTCAAAGCCAAAGAACATCGGGGCTAAGTTATCATGAAAATGTATGAAAATGTAAGGTCTTCAATGTTTTCAACCAGGCCTACTGGGTCAGCCCACCTCCGTATTCTCTCATTTCTCCCATGTTGGTATATCATGCCACCATGTATTCATACTAATTACTATACTAATACTTATATACTAATTAAGTGTTGCTGTCAAGGAATCCTCAGTGTCAAAGAATCAGAACCAGAAAAACTGGCTGAGGTGTGTGTCATTACAAAGGATGTTGGTGGCACCATTCTGCGCAACTTTGAGAAGCCGAATGAACGTAAGTTCCGTGCAAAACATGCCGCCTTCCCAATTGGCACCACTCCCATCATGAAGCAGGCGCGGCAGTCCTTGTGTTGTGCACGCTATGCGATAAAATTCAAGGACAAGGCTGTGAACGTCCTTGGGAGTGGTCATTTAGGGAGGCCACCAGGATTTTCTTTGGACAGTTCTAGCATGTCTTAGACCACACACCCATCATCCAATGAATCCAACAGCTGTCTAAAGGAGATCACCAAGCTCGTCTCAGTTGAGGAGGATGTGGTGATGCGAGATTAGGTCACAGAAGGTCACAGAGTCACTGAGGGCCCAAGACATATCAAGATGTCTGACCTGTAGGGATCGGTGGCATTGAAGAGCTGGGTAGTCTCTGCCCAGACTCCGGCGGTAAAGAATGCCTTGAACAGATTGACCGCAAATTCTGTATGATGCAAAGGACAGTGCTAGATCCAACCTCGTTGTCATTGTGCTGGCAAAAGGAGCCTCACTGATGCGCGCCTTAAACGCTCAAACTGTTCGCAGATTCACAGATCATCATGCATTTGGCAGCGTTGGGCAGCTGTGTTTAGAAGCTGTTTGTTTTGAGATGCCGTGAGCGAAAGGTTGGTTTGCATGTGTTCCATGCGTGCAGTTTCCACCTGATGGTCATGTCTGATTTCTATGTCATACCAAGGTCAAATACTTTCCGTCAGAGGCCATAAGTACTCATTAGTTGTGATTTGGATTGATTTGCCAGATTTGCTTTGGACTGTGACTATGGGAAGATATGGGAAGATTGTTTTACTTCCCGTGCAGATCTTGAAGTTTGGTGTAGATATTGAGTTTAAGTGTTGGAATTGACAGTCGCTGCGCTGCAAGAAGTGAAGAGGTATGCAGCAATCATGAGATTGCCAATAATGTCTTTGGAGACAGCTTGTGTAAATCATGCAGGGCTATGCATGGCTGAGGGAGGGGATGGTGTGGCGATGGGCACAGAGAAAGATAGGGAGAGAGAGAAAGATAGGGAGAGAGAGAGAGAGTGACAGCGAGTGCACGAGCACATGCACACACAATCATTTGAACAGATTTAAAAAGTATGTGCTGACTTTCTTCAGCCTTTATTGTTTTTTGCACATGTTTTCAGCATTGCCGGATCAGCTCTCCGGATCGGATGCGGCAGGCTGAGAAGAAGGCACAGAACAGGATCACGCTTAAGGAGGCGATGGCGGTGGTACATATCAAGAATCAGGAAGGAGTGGAGCTGCCAGGCATAGCAGCATAGCAATGACTCAGCCGGAGCTAAAATATTTGCATTGTGCTCAAGAATGGATGGAGTCAGATCAGGCTTAAATTTAAAACTTAAAACATACGTAATTTGTGTCCCTAAATGGAATAGTAGAAGCAGAGATCGACCCTCAAACTTCTATGCATTCTCTGAATGAAGACTCCTCAAATCTTCTCAGCCCCAGACTCGGACAGTCAACTGGTTGAGCGTACGGAACGAAGGTGTGAGTTCAAACTGCGAAGCCCTAACGAAGGCCCAGAAGCTTTGGAAGAAGCACGGTGTATCCCCAAAAGCGATGGACCTCTTGGCCAAGGAGCCGCAAGCTCAGATTGGAGGATGTATGGAAGCTGCAGTTTCACGGAAGCCTTGAGCAATCAGCAAAGCCTGCTTCCACGTCTTGAGATTGGAGAGTTTAAGGATGGTGTTGATACCTGTTGGGCGATGCTGCTCAAAACTTTGTATAATACATGCTTCCACGCTATCTAACAAATCTGTTGACCATTCCTTGAGAATCCAGGGAAAGTTGGCAAGTGCAGCCGCCGGCTTTGCTTGTTGCCTCGCCAAGGTGGGAACAAACAAAGGTTGTGGCAAAATCAGACTCCAAGGCAGTGTTGCCAGATGTTGCCAGAGACGGCTCAGCTCCCAAATCTCCGCCACATTCCTCCACCATGCTATGCGTGCTGCACTGCGTGCTATGTAAAGTCTTCTATGTAGGCAGAAATGGGCAGATCTCTTCCACGCGTCCTACCACGACTACCACGTTTCTTTTCACTTGTACATTTTGTACTGTAGATTTTAGGACCTGGATCCATGAAGGAATTCGTATTTCGGAGGCAGAGCGGGTAGGTTTCTGTACTGCAAGATAGCTGTGCCAGGCACGAAAAGAGCTGATAGAGGACGGTTTGTGACTGCGATTACTGTAGAAATCTGTGGAATATTGCAATGTCGGTGAGTCAGCATCAAGTCAACACGCCCATGAGATCCTGTACCCTCACCCCCTGCGGGCATGAACCTCATCCGCGAAGGATGTAAATGTAACAAAATATTTTAAAATAATGTAACAGAAGGTAACAGAATGTACATAACGCAAGAGTAAACAAACGAAGCTAATGACACAAAGAAGACCTCAAGCCCCAAGCTTGTTGAAACATGCTGTTTGTTACTTAGTCTATTTATCTCTACGACTTTGTCCTTCCCGGCTCTGCACAGGAAGGTGGCTACTTCCCAACCGACCTCCACTGTGGTGCAGTGGATCCAAGTGACTTGGCGGCCCACCAAATCTCAAAGATCCAGCATGATCAAGCTATTCGACCACATCTACAGCCTGCAAAACCCAAGCAACTTTTTGTTCAGGAGTCTTTATCCCAGAAGTCTGTGAGGCCTCGACAATAGACAACCCCAGAATCAATATGACCAATATGAATCAATCAAGTCTTTGTGTCATGCAAATATCGCCTGGTTTCAGGTGGTGCTTCTCATGAGGCCGTCATGCGCAAGGTGCAGAACCGTTGAAACTCCCCACCCATGATCTTTTTGATGTCATGGGCCGTCTACGGTTGACAGACAATCTGCAACCCCACATAATGATGACGGTGACATGTCCTACATAGTAAATGTGCAGATCCAATTAAGCAGGTCTGGCAAACGCTGCTACAAGCAACAACAATTGCCGCGGTTTTTTCCCGTGGGCACATTATACACATATAATACAATATATATATAATAATAATATTTTTTTTTTAAAAAATTAAACTTTGAAAACACATCTGCTTGTTTTGGAGCTGCTAGGACTTGGAGTCTTTTTTGGAGATGTTTAAGGACAAAGATGATTCAAGATGATTGAAGTTTTGTCGCCGCAAGATGTGCCTGAGGATCTGCCTGACATTTTTTTGAAAAGAAACTATATACCAATATACCTGTGTCTTCGTTCAAACCTGAAGGTGACAAAGAGCATTGATCGAGGCGCAATCGATGAAGGGATACAAGGGGGATCGCAGGGGTATGAAAGGATGGGTTGAGGGATCGCTCACGACATCAGCGGACTCTGAATGACTTGAAATTGATTCTGCTCTTTCGACCTTGGCAAACTCACTTGGACTTAAAGTAATTGTTCATGTCGGATGTTTTTGGATTCTTGCAGGTGCGTGATTTATCCGATAGTAAAACAATGCACAATGTACATCCAAATGCATCTAAGTACATATAAGTACATTTAAGTACTACATTATGCTATATTCCAATTGATTGTTGTAACATGGTTGTTGTCGTCGTCGTGGTCGTGGTACTTGTCATCCTTCCTTTCCATGTGGAGGTGATGCGATGCTTCACTCCCAGGGTGCTGGTAAATCCCGTGGATCCAAGTGAGATCGCCACGCAGTTGGGCTAAGAGCTTTCGGAGACGTTCGGACCTACGCATTTTTGCCCCAGCTATCCAGCTATCCCCAGATTTAATCAGGTTTACTGAGTTCATTCTAAGTGATGTTCAGTCTTGGTGGGCTCATTTTTATCTTTTGATTCTTTTGTGACATCACATGGTCGTAGCCAATGGAAAGATTCAAAGGCAATGAAAGGCCATTACTTGTAGGTCGAACCTAGCTCCATCCATACAGTACTGTACAATCCGCTTCCTTCGCGGACAGAAAAAGTGCAAGATGCCAGAGCAGCGCTCGATGACTTTTCATACTTTTTGTGACTGTTTGGATGATTCCATATGGTTCCTGAGCCATCATCACCATGATGCTTGGAATGGCACCTTGCCCGCCCACCATGTGTTTGTCTTCAACCTTGGGCCTGTTGAACTCAAACCGGTATCCCAATCGCAGGACTGGCCTTTTGCCAGAACAACTTGGGGACATGTGCCGGCTGCTTTGGAAGGACACAAGCAATTGTGACAATTGTAGTACAATTGTATTACAATTGTGAATCAGGATGACTTGTGCTTTGGCTGCTGTCCCGGCTTGAAGGGGGTGAAGAGCATCTTGGGTATTGTCCAATTCACATCACGTCCAGCGATTGTCGAGGACTGTGATTTAATTCGGAGTGACGAACACCATGGCAATCAGGAGACTCATGGAGGGGGCTGGTCAAAGTCAGTTTTCTTTTCTTTGAAGTGTGTAAGACTGGAGAGTGTTTCAAGGTGCCATGAAGAAGTGCCTCACACTCACGGCAATTCTGTTCAATATATAAAAGGCCTCTTGAGACCCTAAAGTCCTAGAGCATTTTAGCCTCTTACACTCTTGGATGCTGCCCTAGCAAAAGCTCACTAAAGACTCGAATCCAAGCAGCCAGCAATGGCCAGCAGCAGGTGTACTGTGATGTGCAATCTGGGATAGCTGAGGCAGGATCAGAGCGGACTTTCGACTTTCCAATGTTTGTGCTTGATTGTCAGGACATACTTTCACCGATTAGCCACTAGAGATTTTTGTGTTCCATAAGCAGTGCGTCAAGTTCCCGGCTCACTTGGAACATTTTGGAACCTTTCTGCAGGTGGTGTTGGTTGGGTGCTCAAATGATTTCATTTGCTTCATGCTGTTTGTGTTGCTGCCGATGTCGAATGGCCTGCATAGGCCTTCAGAGGGAAAAATGTCCTAGTAGCCAACTGTAGCAAGCAGCTCAGGCAATGAAAGCATCAGTTTCCACGACTGAGCGGCCGATGCTTGGCCGGAGTTTTGAAAAAATGGCATAGGCAAAATAAGTAACACTAAGATAAATATGATGCAATATGAACGTTGCGTGTTCATGAGGGGCCCAAAGCACCGGAGTTTTTCTGTAGGAAGTTCATGAGTGCTCTTCAACTGCTCCGTTCAGGAAGGTCTTTATAGCAACGCTTGCTGTCGCTTCCTTAGTGCGGAAACATGCGCACCTGGCTGTGTTCAACGTGCGGCCGACGTTGGTGTGGATCTGGACTTTCCCTGTGAAAGGCCGATGATCCTGCTGAAATGATTGCTCGTGGGAAGCATGCAGCAGCCCAAGACACTCAGCTCCTGCGCACATGCAACACCTGAATCTCCTATAGGACAAGGTCAGATATCAGATATTTGAGTTGTACCTGAGTCTGAGTGAAGGTCAAGTGTCATACTTCCTTGCCGGAGCTGCTTTGGACCTCTTTTGACATCCCAGGTTCTTAAAGCGTGAAGACCCTAGCGGGGGAGATGGGAATCAAGCTGCAAGCCGCGCTGTGCTCGATGGATTTCGATAGACTATTTGATGTCAGTCATGGGTTTGGTCGAGATTCATCAAGATTCCTGTTTCTTCCAAGGTTTGGCCTCTTCGCCCCAAACTGTGGCTTTCAGTCTCTTGTTTGAAGGCTTTGGTTTATCTGCAGTGTGGAAAAGTGAGGATGATGTGGCCGCAAACTTGATGGAGAACACTGAGAAAGACTCAGAACCTACTTTAATGCATCTTTATGCAATCTCCTAGTAGATGGAGGTAGATGGACTATGACGGACTGGTTTAAACGGACAGCTAATGACAATTGTGGACAGGCAATGACAATTACACATCTGCAAATGGAGTAGATGATCCTGCTTCTCTATGCTGTGCTTCTGTCCATTGAGGTTAGCAGGACCTTTAACAAGTCCGACCTTCAGGGACTGCTTTGGCTAGCAAAAAAATATTGCTATAGCATATAGGAGCATATTCATGGCATTTTTCGCAACGGTCACAACCAAAGCCCCATACGGCCCATACCTGTTATTCAGGTCTTGGAAGCTTGACAGCTTTGAGGAGAGCGTTTCCATCCCAGCCACTCGGAAATCCAGAGGGATCACAGGGCCGTACAGACCATCTCGGTGCAAATGGTGCACGAGCGTGTTGGACAATCTGCATCCATTTGCATTCACACTCGCAGTAAGTAGCAATCCATTCATATCCATTCCCCTTGTTCATCTAGTGACTATATAGTGTTTTTGCGAGTCTGAGTCCATTTGATGAGGGGATCGGATAGTAGATCATAGTAGATCCTCTTAATCTCAACAAGTTTCAACATGACAGTGTGCCTTGAGGTTCCTACACTACCACGCAGCAGGACTGTTGCCACGCCACATTTTGCAATTCATAAAGTGCTGGGTTACTCGTATGATGCGGCAGTATGACTACTACATGATAAAATATGATAACATAACATCAACTATGTCAAAATATGATGCAGACATGCAAAGAATATCAAAGAAATTCAAAGAATACATTGACTATATAAAAATAATATAAGACATCATAATGTAACAGTGTGCCTTCTTCATTCACCCTTGGGCCGGCTTTGGGCTGGGAACTTTTCATCTCACTTGCTGCAGGAGCTGTGGTAGCTCATAGCGCGGGAAGCAAGCCCCTCGCCTGGCTTTTCAGTGCGAGATATGTCTGATATGTCTGGCATGAGCATCGCAGATGAGAACACAAGTTACGGAGCATTTGGAGCATCGGCTGGACAATCTTGACATATCTTGACGGTTTTCCCTTAGCTTCTTGTTGGGAGTCGGTTTGGAGCGCCCTTGCAATCGCATTTGAACGCCAACAACGCGTTTCTTCCATCCACTTTGTCTTCTGTCTGGCACTTAGGCGTGGCTATTCTGCCTTTGTCCATGCCAAGTTGGCACGAATTCTGGGGGCAAGCAGTGTTCTTGTCGAAAGAAAGGCGCGGCAGACTTCATGCACGGCCATGATTCTACATGCTTTTGATTTCTGGACATGTTTCCTCAAAAGGATATATCTGATAATAAAGTACGTGGAATGGGTTTCGAACAGTTGGCAGGTGGATAAAGCGGCAGAGAAGGGAATGACTTCGCGCCAGGACCAAGGGCCATACCATGCCAGTCTTGAAAGTGCTCGCTAGTGCTCAGATGCGATTCACAAAGTGTAATCTGTGAATATCTGTGAATATCTGTGAATATTTGTGAATATCTGTGAATATCTGTGAACATCAGTGAATATCTGTGATCTATGTTGCGCTTTGCGGGTTGGCAGAGCAGGATTTGGCGGAAATAGTCTTGCCCTCAGCAGAGCACAGCCATATCCGTGACATCTACCCTGTTTCCATTTTCTATTGCACTTTGGCCACAATAATTTACAATGTGTTTCTAATCTTGATTTGCATTGTTGGGATGCGAAATCATGCGAAATCTATCCACCCTTCACTGATGGGCAAGAATGACATATCTGCTGACCTTGATTATTTATGCAGCCTCGAAATGTTCACTACCGCCGGGCTACCGCAGAGACCCAACTGGTCACTACCCTGTCACCGTCAACAGTGGAATGCTGTGAGGTGTCGATGCTCCGTGACGATGCGAGCAGCGGTCCTGTGTTTCAGCAGGGCTGGGTGTCTTGCCTTTGTAGTGTTGGCTGTGCTTCAACAGAACTATCACATGCAGATGCACGTCTTCAGTTGATACTTTATTATGTAAAATACAACCTCATTGTCAATTTGTCAATGCAGCATTTGTTGTTATACGTACAATGTCCTCCAATCTTCCGCGCTTCATAAATTCCTCTCTACCATCTCCAGCAACAGGACCACCTTGAAAAGCAAAATCAGCATGGCACCATTGAGATGTCAAACATTGTCAAGAAATGCTAAACCCAACCCAGTGGCAACATCAACAACAGAGACACCAATGTGTGGTGAGTTGGAGCATTTTGCTTTGCAGGGCTTTTCACTATCACCTTCCCTGAGAACTTCCTGGGAGATTTCGGTGGATCACGGTTAATCATGCGAGCCCTTTGTATCCTTCGCTCGATCATGATGCCACATGGCCATGACTAGGCCAGGGCTGAAATTACTTGAACTAGCTTAGGCAAGTCTCAGAACTGAAGCCTCTTGCCACTAGCAATCACTGGCAGAACCATGTGTTAACCGTATTCACTACATTTAATACACGATATTGCACGTCTATTCCGCTGAATGTCCAATTTCACTCAGAACGCATTTCTAATGAGCCAACGACAAATCATTACATCTTGGGTTGGCTGGGGATGACAAACTGAATTGCAAGTTTACCCCATTCAACGCCTCCCCTTGAAAAACTTCCCCCCGGAAGCAGTGCTGCCGATGTTTTGCTATCAAGGCCTTAATACAAGAGCGGAATTCCACCCCGTGGTTTTCTTATCAAGCTTCTAATTGCAGTCCAACCTATGGGGATTTCTCAAAATTATCAACTTCTTGAAACCACAATTTCTTAAGGCCTGATTGGCAAAACAGGTTCGCAAACACCTTTTTTGAAACGATCAACGATCATTGATTTCACAGAAATTAAGGTCTTATTAGGGTCTTATTGAGGTCTTTCACACAAACAACTTCTTTGGACCAAACAAAACTTCCTTATTAAGCACCGGAAGCGCTTCCGGGGGTGGTTTTGTGGGGGGGGTGCTGAGCTTCCTGAACTCTTTGTGGTTTTGGTGCTATCGGACCTAGGAAGGAATGAAGCAGGTCCGGAGCATGGGGTGGGCTTGGGCAAGTCACTGGTCGAACTGTGAGAGAGCCAACTTAAACTCAAATAAACTGATAAAGAACATCATGTGCTTTGTTGCATTGCATTTGAGGGTGCGCAGGAGCAACTGCAAGTAAGCCAATGTAAAGATGCTGCAACTTCGAACAAACTCCTGGCAATTGTTGTTCCCCATATGCCAGGTCAGGGTCTCTAGACTTTAACAAAAATAAAACTATTCTTCTTCTTCTTCCGCCTAGTCTTCTTCCTACTGCTTCCTCTTCCAGCTCGTCGTGACTGTGGGCATCAATGGACCCGAGCCATATTCTCTGGATGCAGTGGAGCACACATGGACCCGAACCCTATCGCAAGCGCAGGGTGCAGTGGAGAACGCCTGGACCCCGAAGATATAGAATGTCAGATTTAATGTCAGACAGAATGCCAGACAGAATGCCAGATCGAAGGCCAGACAGAATGTCAAAATATCTGTCGAATAGAATGCCAGAAAGACTGCCAGATAGAATGTCAGAACATATGTCAGATAGAATGCCAGATAGAATGCCAGAATGCATGCCGGAATAGATGCCAGATAGAATTTCAGAATATATGCCAGACAGGTATGTCAGAATAGATGCCAAATAGAATGCCAGAAGAGATGCCAGATAGAATGCCAGAAAGAGTGTCAGAAGATATGAAAGAAAGAACCCCCATGTATAGCTCACTATAAAGTGGACATCCTTTGCGCTTATAAAGTGGGTTTCCGGTCGCCACTTTATATACCGACAATGGGGGATAAAGCCGTGTTTTGAGCGAGAAACATGCCCT
>Ga0126342_10011819_pt1 | contig 15586 bp, 22 predicted proteins | sample Cyp1metagenome_FD_92528 | JGI IMG/M metagenome (GOLD analysis project Ga0126342, IMG submission 92528) | Coral microbial communities from Lord Howe Island, Old Settlement Bay, Australia - Cyphastrea 1 metagenome | ecosystem: Host-associated > Invertebrates > Cnidaria > Coral ...
AATTTTCACAGTTGGCAACATGACAAAAGGACAAGTTTTGCAGCTTCCCCCATAGACACGGCGAGGCCACGGGAAAACCAGACACGCGAGACGAGACAGGTGGGAGCACCAAAACGAGCATTTTGTGCGAGACTTCCTCCAATTTTGACACTTTGTAGCTTCAAAATCGACGTTTTCCTACGAGGTTTCCTTAGAACCTGAAAATTTGCAACCTCAAAATCGATGTTTCGTGCGAGTACCAGCCAAGAAATCAAAAAAAAATCCCAAACCTGCTCAAAAAAAAACCTAAAACTATTTCACACCCTTTTGAGTGTGGATATTTCAGGGCCATTTCGTCCTGGTGATGATCTACATGGAAGGACAGCCAAGTATCTGCTGGTTGGGAGCTTCACATGGCCAGCTCGGGTGCAAGATCAGGAGCCTACTGAGGAAGAGATTCCAGAAGTTGAGCCAGAAGCTCTTGAGGATGAAGCTGAAGAACAACAAGAGGAGGAAGCAGAAGGTCAAGAGGAACCATCTGAAGCTGCACAACCTTCTCTTGAGGTTGAGCTTGAAGAGATTGAAGAAAGACAGAACGTCAAGATCGAAGTCACCAAATTGTGTGAGCCACTTCAGTCTCGCAGAAAAGAGGACGTTCTGAAGGCCATCATCAACATGTACATGCGTCTCAGGGCAGACGGGTACGTGGTGACCCAGTTGCATAGTGACCTTGGAGCTGAATTCAAATCAAGCTCACTACAGAAGTGGTGTGAGTCACGTACCATCCTCAGGACTTATACATCTGGGGATCAGCCACAGATGAATGGCCGATGTGAGGCAACCGTCCAACATTTGAAGGCTGCCATCAGAAGAACTCTACATGGAGCAGGAGCTTCATATGAGCGTTGGCCATTAGCAGCACGGTTCATCAATGAAAAGCTGAGGCAGAAGCAGGTCGGCAAGGAAACCAAAACGCCTCCCTTTCTGGCTCCAGTTTTGGTCCGAAAGCGCTACTGGCGCTCAAGGGAGCTAGAGCCCACTCAAGAAACAGTCTCCTACATTTGTCCATCTTGGGCGCACCACGGCCATTGAATTGAGCGTCCTGATGGGAGCCAGTCTTTGACAAAAATGGTGATGCACGGTTTGTCGAGCCCCAAAGTTAGAAGATTAGATCGGCATAGAAGATGCCCTGAATCCTTTTGAGGAAAGAAGGAGATTGAGGCACAAGGCATCCATCTACAAGGTTGATGTGGAAGATGGTCAGTCACATGCTTTGCCGATGGAGATAGGTTTAGAAGAAGGCCAGATGATGTCGGAAGGAGAAGAGGAGGATCGGCGGAGGAAAGAGCGACCGCAGAGGTTGGTGGAAGAAGAGATGGTAGAAGCTATGAGCGATGACGTGAGTACAGCAGGCCTTGTGCTTGATTCAATCGTCAAGATCAAGGAAGTTTTGGGGCCTGAGAAGGGCGAGGAGATTTTGCAGACTCGAATCGTTTCTCAGGCAGAAGTTCGGCGCAACATTGAAGATTGGAGAGCGCCCATTGAAAAGGAGTTGGTGTCGCTATTTGAGACCAAGGGTGCGCTCAAGAAGGTTACAGAGGCAGAGGTTAAAAGACTTTTGGAAGAGGACAAAGCAGAGCTGATTCCCAGCAAGATGGTCTTCACGGTGAAGCCTGAACAAGGCCAACGAGGTGGGAAGCGCAAAGCCCGGCTGGTAGCTTGTGGGAATTTTTCTGAAAGAGAGGAGTCCCAAGATTTGTTCGCCAGCGGCGCTACAGCAGTAGCATTGCGTGCAGCTCTCACAGTGGCGGCTCAGATGGGCTTTTTGGGTTGCACGATCGGCCTTTTTGAATGCCCCGATGGTGCTAGCAGGAGCTGGGGAAGGACAACGTGAACCAAAGAGGGCCTTCATTCGGCCACCTGCACTGCTTGTCACAGCCGGTTTGGCTAAACCAGATGAATTCTACGAAGCCGTGATGGCTTTGTACGGGTACAAGGAAAGTCCCCGTCTTTGGTCAGATTATCGAGACAATGAGCTGACCGACATGAAGATTGACTGCGCCAATGGAGTTTTGACATTGCAACAGATGATCACCGAGCCGAACATGTGGAGGTTGATGCTGAAAACCTCAGGCCCTGGAAGGGATTCTTTGGCGGAGGAGTTCGTGGGGCTTCTGTTGGTCTATGTGGATGACCTTCTCATTTTGCGAAGCTTGGAGGTCGTGCAGGCAGTCATCACTGGGGTTCAAGCCAAGTGGGAACCTTCAAAACCGGAAATGGTTGGTATGTTAAAGGAAGTTCGTTTCTTAGGAGCTGAGCTGTGGAGGAGAGAAGATGGAGCTTGGATCATGACACAGGCCAACTACATCAAGGATCTTCTCAAGCGCAACCTTGGAGATGATCCGCAGAAATGGCAGACCAGAAAGATTCCACTTCTTAAGGAACCAGAAATCTTTGATGACCCTGAGCAGAAAACACCGTTGAATGTCAAGGAGGCGCAGAGAGTCGTAGGTGAGTTGGTTTGGATCACTGCGAGGACAAGACCGGATTTGGCATTTGTGATTTCCAAGTTGGCGTCCATGATCACCGAGGCGCCGATCCAGGTGGTTCAGCTTGCGAAGACTGTGTGGCAGTATCTTGCAGCTACAGTGCATCAAGGATTGATCTTCAAGAATGCGGAAGGGGAGAGACAGCTGAATGTTTATACAGATGCTTCTTATAGCGATGTTTCATTTGGTTGCCATTTGGTCCTTTGGGGCACGTCTTTGCTGCTGTGGAAAGCTGGAAAGCAGCCAATTCAAGCTGCATCAGCGGCAGAATCAGAGCTTGTAGAAGTTTTGGAAGGGGCATTAGCTGGAGAGGCCGTAAAGGTGGTGCTCAAAGAAGCATTAGGTGTGGTCTCCCGCTCATTTTCCTTCACCGATAGTTCTGCAGCCCTTGCCATCATTGCGGGTGAGTCTGGATCTTGGCGAACCAGACACCTTCGCAAAAGACCCCACATTTTGAGATCTAAGGTGCTTTCAGGTGAGTGGATGCTCAGGCATGTTGCTGGATCAGAGATGCCGGCAGATTTAGGAACGAAGGTTCTGTCGGTGCAGAAATTTGTTCAGCACAAGCATGCCATGGGGATGTTTTTGGAAAATTTTGAAGGTTTTGCAGAGGAGAAGAAAGAAACAAATGAAAACCAACATGTTGGAATGTCAAGAGAAGCGAAGGAAAGAGCCCTTTAAGTCATTATCTTTGTCACTCAGATGGCCATGACTCAAGCAGCAGATCAGTCCGAGCGTTTTCCATCCAGAGCTTTAGCGATGTGGGAAAACAGTGTCGTGCCCATCGAGCAGCCGAAAAGCAATTTTTTTCTCATTGTGATTGTGGCCGTGATCTTTGCAGTTGTTTTTTTTTACCGGTGTTTGCATCATGGGTTTAATCTTTTGGCATCGAGTAGACAAGGTAACGATGGTCAAGTACAAGGGCTCATTCGTGGATGTTCCTGCATTTCCCTACAAAGCCATTGAAAGGAAAGATTCAGAAGTCAGAAGATTTTCACATCTTGATGCCAGGTCTGCATCTGCTGGAGCGGATGGACGTTCGAGGAGGACGAGGGCTGCTGAATCTGCAGGCGCTGCTGGCGCTGCGGCTGCGGGACGCTCAAAGCGCTGCTGGTGCTGCGGTTGGATCTTCAAGCGCTGCTGGCGCTGCAGCTGGCGGACCCTCGCGCGCCGCTGAAGCTGCAGGTGGCGGACCCTCGCGCGCTCCTGAAGCTGCGGCTAGCGGATCTTTGCGCGCTGCTGAAATTGCGGCTGGCGGATCTTCAAGCGCTGCTGACGCTGCAGAATCTTCAAGCGCTGCTGGCGCTGCGGAACAGGTGAGAGCAGGGCTTAGGAATAGAATGCAGGATCCCCAGGAAGGTCTATCACCTTTGTATACTACTCCATATGGGGGAAAGTATCATAGTGAAAGGCGATGCCATGGATTGCGGCATGCTAGCGAAATTCTTTTGACTCCCAGGTGTCAACGCTGCGGACCAGCAGCGGACATCCCACATTATCAGTTGCGGGCGATTTCACATGGTTATGATCTTCACACGTCGTATGAACATTGTCGTGATGTTGGTTCTATAACAGTCTCCTTCGACTTTTCAAACCATGTGCAATTTGCTGCCCCATGCCACAGTATCCAGATTAGAATAGAAGGGCTTGAGTCGTAGATGTGTGACAGGAATACCAAGTCACACAGGGGGAGTGCGTGATGACACAAATTCCATGCAGCACCCATTTCAATTTTTCGATCTATGTTTTGCACGATTAATCAGGTATCCTGAAGATTCCTGAAGTGGATGTCAGTCAACTTGCATTTGGGCCGTGCGCAGCCCTTTTACATGTCAGCCTGGTCAAAAGCAGAGCAGCTGCCGAACGTGAGGTGGCGGTTGAACTCAGAAGTCTTTTGGACTGGTGGGACTCTGAAACAGGGTTTTCGTGGTCGGTGCCTATTTGGTGGTAGCTGGTCAGGACCTGTTGTGTTTGGTGTCAAGGCTTGGGGCATTTTAGAACACGTAAGAACAATGGAAAATGTAGCAGGTGGCTATCAGAAAGATGAAGAAGCAAGATGTCAAGATTTTAAGATGAAAGCTGAGGAGACGCATTGAAACATTTGTATTGATACAGAACGAAAGCAGGAAGATAAAAATTGCAAGGGAGATGCTGTATGAAGGAGACAGGGTGGTAGAAAGAGAGTGAGGGAAGGCAAGAAAAGATTGAGAAGATGTAAGGTGTGAAGATGTAACGCAGACACTTTTACACACAGCCGCGTTTACACACAGACCCGTTTACACAGACGCTTTTACGCAAAGACGCTTCTACACGGAGGCCTTTACACACAGAGACCTTTTACAGACAAGCATTTTTACGCACATACCGTCACATACCTTTTCACACAAGCGCTTTACACACGGACGCGTTTACACAGAGACGTTTTTACATAGAGCCTTTGCACACAGATGCTCTTTTTGCACGCATGACGCGTTTTCACACAGCAACTTTTACACACAAACGCTTCTATACACAAAGGCGCCTTTTCAGGCGGACGCATTTACACAGAGACGCTTTTACACAGACACAATTACCCACAGCAACTTTTACACAGAGGTGCATTTCAGATAGACGCTTTTACACACAAGTGCTTTTCACAGAAGCTTTTACACACAGACAATTTTACACAGACGCTTTTACACACAGGCGCTTTTCACAGAAACCTTTACACACACAGAGGCCTTTACATACAGAAACGTTTGCACACAGCTGCTTGTGCACAGACGCTTCAGGGCTCAACCTTTCCTGGCGCCTTTCTCTGCAAACGGGCGCTGAGAACGCCCCCCACCTCATCCTGATAACACCTTCGGGGCTCAACCTTTTGTTGGTTGCAGATTTGACCCCAGATATGCAGTGAAAACATCACTCAACTTATACTCATAGCAGCTTGTCAGGGCTCAATTTTTTTGGCGCATTCCGTTGCAAATGTGCAATGAAAACGCCACTCATCTCATCTTGATAACACCTTCGGCTCAACCTTTTTGTTGCAGAGTTTGACCCCAAATATGCAGTGAAAGCGCCATTCAGTTCATAATCACAGCAGCTATATTAGCAGCTTGTCAGGGCTCAACCTTTTTTTGGCGCATTCCGCTGCAAATGCGCAATGAAAACGCCACTATGGCATCTCATCTTGATAGCACCTTCGGGGCTCAACCTGTTTGTGTCGATTTTACTGCAAATATGCAATGAACACTTCCATCATTTCATCATCATAGCAGCTGCAGGGGGCAACCTTTTTTGGCACAATACACACAGCGCATTTACACGCAGACGCCTTGATGACACACACTTGCTCAGAACAATCTTTGAGAAATCTGATGTGGAATGCATCTGACGTGCAAAAACACTCAAATTACACCTGACACGAATGAGTTGATGAAAAGACCCGAGAAAGAAGCACGAAGTAACCATCGCCATAGCCATTGCTAGATGCAATAAATTGCAACTAAGCCAAAATTGTTCCCTTCTTGACAGATTGCGACAACAGTACAGTGAAAACAGAAAAACAGAAAAACATATGCTCGACGTGCCGGTTCTAGGCTTGGCCGGTTGCCATGTCACAGGAAATTGAAATTGTCAAAGTGATCTTGCAAGCTATGTCCACGACATCCATGCCAATACAGGTGAATGATCAGCTCACCCTTCCCCCATCATACCATAGCTTCGTTGCGTCAGGTAGGTATGATGAGCCTGATGCCCCTGCAGTAAAAATGAAAAGTGAAATGACATCCGGAGTCGAATAGACCAATCACAAAAATGGAAACGTCGAAACCTTCAACGCAAGCCGGATAGGAAACTAACAGGTAGAAGTTTTACATCTATTCAGATGTTCCACACACACACAGGCCCTGCTGCTGCAGGGCTTCTTTCGGAAGATGCAACATGCCGAATAAATGGAAGCTCTGGTATGGCCAACTGGGCTCGGATCTGTCGATCAAGATGCCAGAGACAAGAAATTTAATTACAGAGAATCAATGAATATGAAATTAGAACAGTTAAATTGGCTAGAAAACAGCTCAGGTGCTGCTGTTGAGCTAGTCGGATATATCTGAGATGTCCGCAAATTCAGCAGGTTGGGCACTGCGAGCCAACTCTGAGGCTGTAATTGCAAGGTGACTAGACAAATGCGAAAGTTCCATCGCGGTGAACAGCTTGGCTGGGTTCTCCGACGGATCTTCTGGAGGGATCTGGAGCTTCTCAAGGATCGGGGCATTGAAATCAGGATCTGCAATCAACACAAGAGAATGGTAGCCAGTTGATGTATCTGGCTGGGGGTGAGACCTCTCCTGTGTTTGCCACAACCGATGTGTCGTCCGCAAGGTCTTCTTCATCTTGTTTACCGGGGGCAGCATTGTCAGACTGGTCCGGATGGTATAATTCCTGGTGACCTCCAGTGGTGGATTCTCCCTGTACTTCTTCGATGTTGAAGAATCTGCGCCAATAGTTGGCCAGGCGTGAGGACTCTGTCCAGCTGTCGATGTATCCATCCCACCGGTCCTTCACTTCACATGACCCAAGATTCCATTGAAGAAGAATTCCGGTCTACGGTTTCTTTCTTGACCAGTGCTGTCGATTTCCGTGACCATCAATCGGCGAACCTGGTTGGCTCCATGGCCTGTGATCACCTCCTTGAAAAGTTGGGTGTGAAGTACCCTCTGATTTTGGGACAGCTGCGATTGTAATGGGTATATAGTGTTCCGGTTGATGCCAAGTAGGATGGGTGGTTGGCATTGGAACGCTGGGTGCAGATGTTGCATATCCATATGAGTTCAAAGGACTAGAACCGTAAGGTGAGGAGGTTCCCGGAAGTCGTAGTCCTTGGCTAGAGGAGGCAGCAGCAGCGGCAGACGAGGCAACAGCCTCTGATGCATGTCGCTGGCGATATGTAGTCATTGGTTGAGACCAAGAGTCAAATCTAAGGTCCCGAGGGGAGTCCAAGTCAGCTGAGGAAGAATTCCTCTTTGTCATATTGGACACTAGAGCCAAAAGATTGAAAAGACAACAATGTGAAATGCACACAGACTAGACAATGCAGGATCTGAAAAAGAAGATGCGAGACAAGTTGTTTTTTCACCTGTCAGCGGTCACGGGAGATGCTTTGGGTTGGGCAATGCTTTGTGACAGCTGAGCCTCATGATATACGGTTGACCTGGGTTAGTAAAGTCAACCAATGAATTGAAGACTCCTACCTCTTGAGCTTCCGTCCAGTGGGGGCGATGTTCACGAAGGAAGCGAGTGATGATTTGTTGAGAGCGAAGGACAAACGTGTCGCCAGTGCAATCACTCCAACGGAGGTCCATAGCATTGGGTTCGATGTAGACGCCCGAAGTATTGTGGATGTATTGGCTGATGTAGTTCAACAAGTCGGCAACAGAAACAATCTGGATCTGGCCTGGTGTCAACAGGCAACTATAGGTGAACAAAAAAAATGTTCAGTCGGACGAAGGTCAGGAAGGTGTTCACAGGTAGTGACTTCCATGACATCTGACATTTGTTCGTCCATCAGTCGTTTGGTTCCATCCAGGTAGATCCAGAGGAGGACCCTTCTGGTGCGACGAAGTGCCGGAGTATAGCGCCATCGTCGTTGATGCGTTGGGTCATGAGGGCGATCTGGGTTCGGATGTCCCCACATAGGAGGATCATCCCGGGAGCGAGAACGTTCACGTACCATGATGTATGAGCCAAAGGAAATTGAGCCAGGCTAGAGAAGAAACAACAGGAAAAACCAGGAGAGGGTAACAAGCCAAGTAGTACATATCAGGTCACTAAGTGGCACAGACACGCACACGCTGAGCTTTTTCTGGTTTTCGCGGCTGGCATTAATCCTCCGCTTCTGGCTCAGTGCGGGGATTGGCTTCTGGAATGGTCTGCTTCAGGATCTGCCATCGCATCTTGCATACTTCTGGATCACGTCTCAATCGGAGGCCGATCGTCTTCCATGAAGGTCTGGACTTTGTATCATTTTTGAGTGTGCAGAGTTCGTGATCCTCAGCACCCGTCCAGAGCCGGATGCTCATGTGAGGGGTGCCCCGATCCGACGGAGCGGTGATGGGCGTAGGGTTGGTGTAGCCGGTGAGGTTGACTTGACAACAACTGTAGTTGAAGAGGCTCCACCGGTTGGAAGTCGTGGATTGTCATTCACTGGTGCACTTAGATTCTCCAGTGGTGGGGATCCCGTTCTGGGGTTGGAGGGACGGTGTCCCCGATAAGGGAGGTCGTCAGAGTCATCGGAGTTGAAGCCGTCAGGAGGGACATCACGGATGACTGGCAAGGTTGGGTGCGGAGTAGTGGAAGTTGAGGAGGTGGTTGTGTCAATGGCTCGTTGTTTCTTGTTGGGACGAGCATCATCAGTTATGGGTTCCCTGGATTTGGGCCGACTGGGTGCGAGAGTGGTCGAGGAGACGACAGACGAGCCATGGACAGGAGGGCCAGAAATGGGTGTCGCAGCGACTGTACTCGATGTTGTTTCCATGCGAAGCGGATTGTTGGCTGAGTGAAGATCAAGAGGTGCGGTCTCACGACGTATGGAAAGAGGTCGGAGAGGAGGTTCAGGATTCAGTACCATGTGAGACGGCAAGGGTAGGACTTGATGAAGAGGCGGGTAAAGGTACGAAGGTATGCAGGTGCCGAGGATGTGGATGCATCCGTGCCGGGCGGCCATATGGATCATGGGGATGTTCATCCCAGTCGACAGCAGGTTCGAAAAAAGGAAGGTAACCTGCAATGGTGTTCAAATGCATTAAGGCCCGAGCTAAATGGTAGTGAATCTCACGGCCATGGGGGTGCTCCATGATGAGCACAGCGATCACGGATGACAGGCATAGTGTTGGAAATACGATTTTGAGCCAAGTACTAGTCCAGCAGGAAAGCAGAGCAATTGAGGGTGGACATCAATCAACAGAGGCTAAAGAGACAAAAGAACCAAATTATTCGGAACCGAGATAATACACGAGCGAAAACATCGAAACCACAAAACCAGAAAAAAGCAACCATTCAACAAAGTCACGAGAATGGTGACTAGCGGATTTTCTTGCGGCTGAAGGTTCTGATGCTGAATCAAAATCTGTGATGAAATGGTTTGGAGTTCCTCATTGGGAAACCCCGCTAAAGTGTACAAGTGGATCAGTTGATCCAGGCCCTGCTGAACACGATGATCTGGAAAAGCTCCTTTGATGACAATGTGGCAACGAGAGCGAAAGCCACTGAGGAGGACTTTCAGAGGAGATGCCGAGTATGGTAACAGGACTTGAGAGATATTGGTGGGGCCATGGTATATGAGTTCCAGCGGTTTGGTTTCAAGCATGAAGCCAAGGAACTCTTGATCGGTTCAGTTTCGAGAATGATCGGTTTGCCATAGAACCCTTCGTCGAGAAGGACTTCATAGGGTGGGAGTTGTTGAAGTCTGGAATCGCCAAAGATGAGCCGGCTGTCCAATTAGAGAGGATTTGTTTGAAGTTTATGGGCCAAATTTGTTCATTGATGGATACCACCATAAGGCAGAGTGCAGGAGAAAGGGGACTTCCCATTGGACTTCCTCGTCGTTGACGGACGCAACGTTGGCCCAGGGCGAACGTTTGCATGTCAAGGGCCGTGGTGAGAAGGGATGGGACATCCTTGATGACAATCTTCCTGGTGATGTTCAATCGACGGAACGTGCAGCCTTTGATGAGATCTCCTGGATTGTTGGATTTTCCTGGATAGACGGAGAAGACCTCGTTGTCAGCAACGTCTGAGAAAGTTTAGAAGCATGAGCCATGACCCAATGAATCGCTCTTGGTCAATGCTGGTGAAGAAGCCAGCAAGATCTTGATTGACCAAGATCAAATCTGCGTCGACAGGCGCCGATCTCAGGATGTCGAGGAGGGTGTAAACATCTCCTGAGGCAAAATGGTTTGGACAGGCCACCGGGATAAGTTGGAAAATCATCCTGGCCAGGATGTTGAGCATAGGACGGAAAGGTGAGTCGACGAACGAAACGGTCGGGCGCCCACTTTGAAATGCCTTTTTCTTTTTGGCCAGGGTAGCCTGCAGGCAGTTGGCGACCAGGGCCGGTGGCCCAAGGGTAAGATTTGCTATGTTGTTTTTGGAGTTGGTCAACAAGAGAAGTGACAATTGTAGTGGGGTCTTGTAACACTGGCTCGAAAATTGAAGGGTCGATGAAGGTGTTCTCGATTCCTGTGTGAAAAAGGCAAGGACAGTAGATTCGAAGTGAGGAAGCTTGCTTATCCTCACAGTGAAAGACAGCACCTTCATTGTCGAAAAGCCGTGATGGAGGATTTGGTGATGTGGCATGTGACTTCTTGAGTGTGTTGTGTCCAGAGACTTTGACACAAGTCCGAGATGTCCTGAGATGGCATGGAGGGAAGACCATTTCGTTTTGTCCATTGTCGAAGTCCGGTCTTCAGCTGTGTATGGTAGTCTTTCTTGGATGGGAAGACCTTGTTCAATAAGGATCCTTTTCAGCGATCACGGCAAGATGCACTGGGAGTAAATCGTGGAGAGGGGATCCAGCGAGGACCCAGTGTGGATCTGATGGATTGAGAGCCGCTTTGGAGAATTTGGAACAGTTTTTGCAGCAGCAACTGGTTTCGTTGCCCGGAGACCAATCGTTGATGGCTTGCTTGTGGTTGCAAAGCTGGTCTAGGACGGCAGCATGCTTGATGAAAACCATCTTGGAGGTGCCACTTCCGAAGAAATTGCTTTAAGTGGCGTTGAAGGTTTGGAGTGAGTGACCTAGGGGCTCGTAGTGCAGAAGCACTTGGTGCAGGCTTCCCTTTCCACCATTGAATGGAGGCATCGACGGCTTGGAGTGAAAGAGTACGATATGGCTCCTGGATGTTGTTGGCGAGACGTCTGAGAGCATAGCACAATGTAAGGCCCCCATCGTGGGATCGAAGCATCTTGGATTGTTCAAATCGTGCTTTGGTGTTGGAACCCAAAGCGTGGATGATTGTCCAAAGTTCAAGTCGATGTTGGAAGCGTTCCGATGCAAGAATGTCCTTAACGCCTTTTGGAATGAACTTGTGTTTGGAACGACGCCACAATGTGGCCAAGCCAAATTGAGCATTGGTATTCATGGCCGGTTTTTTGAGGATGCCTCTTCTCGGATGGAAGAATTGGCAGATGCATGGATAGTTGAGACGAGGCTGCCGTTCTTGGATCAAGGCCAGCTCGAGACATCGGTAGTCCGCTCGTTCAGTGTATATTGGGAAAGGCGCCCAGCTATACAGATTGTCGTGCTCTTTCCAGTAGCGGAGAGCCAGCTCAGCCTGGACCAGCCGATCGTTGTTGAGTTGGAGAAATTTTCTGGAGCGACTGTATTCGCGATCCAGAGTGTGGTGCATTGCAGACCGACATAGAATTTGGGCTGCATGTTCATGATGTGGGTGAAACGGATGTAGACACTTTGAGATTGGAAAAATGGTTTGGAAAAAAGGTTGTGAGCATGTAGTGTAGATCCCCAAAGATGGGTTAGATCGGTACATCCTTCCAAAATTGACTTCAGTTTCTGATTGGGTCGGAGACCGTGGATGACTGCAAGCACCATCATTCGAGTCTGGATGATGCGAAAGCCTTGAAAAAGGTTCAGCGTTGAAGTCATAGTGAAGGGAGTTAAAATGTAGATGACCAGAATCATCGAATGGAGAATTTGCAAATGGGATTGAAGCACTTTGTGCTTGAGCTTTCTTCGAAGCTGGGGAGCTAGTCAATTGGTTAAGCTGATGGCTGCTGTCATGGCTCGAAGTAAGTTGAGTACTTCATAGTTCTTGCCCAAGAGACTGACTGGAATTCCCATCATAACTGCCACTCGTTCGGCGGTTTCGAGGGCCTCGGCAGGCCGGCGTGCCCACCATGTTTCGGTCTTGGCGATGTTGGTGTTGAAGACTGTGCGCTTGGCTTCTGAGGTGGGAAGTTCTCGAAGCCACTTGGTAAAAGCTCGCGCTGGCATATGGTCAGTCAGCCATGGATTGGTAGTTGCGGGCAGTAAGAAGGCAAGATGGATCGAAGGCTCGCGGGGCAGGGGTGTTGGAGTTGTTCATGAGGGTGCGTTGAATGGGTGTTGTAGTGGGACTTGTGCCTGATTGGCCTGGTCGTGGAGGTGTGGCGTTGTCGCCAGGTTCTTCCCCTGTACGTTGACGAAGTTCAGCCAATTGATTCCTGAGCCGGGTGATCTCATGTTGGGAGTCTGGATCAGTTGTGCGAGCAGGGAGCTAACTTTGGATCTGTTCTGCTATCTGTTGAGCTGCGTATTTTGTGTTGGCTGTCTTGTCCAGTACTTTCCCATCCTGTCGTGCTCTGAAGTGGGAGACCCTGTCCAGGTCGATGCCACGGTTTCTGAGCTGTGTCAACAGTTCAGTAGTGAATACGACAGCCGCGATATCCCCCGTAGGGATCAAGTTTTACTTCACGACCATGAGCCAGTTTCCGAAGCCAATGGTTGTTGGCTTGTTGATACATCAAGGCTGCCACTGGTAGTGACAGAGGATCACATCCCTCGATGTCCAGCTTTTGTGTGAAGGCTGACTGCCGTATGGATCGAGGAAGAGTGAGGCCATTGATCTTCTGCTTGTCGTAGTGATCCCGGTCTTCTTGCCAGTGAGAGTTGAGATCAAATCCATACGTCCTGGGTGCATCATTGTTGTCGGTCCGAGGGACCGGGCTTGATTTTGGAGTGACATTGGAGCGAGGTTGAGAAGGAGAGATTGAAGGAGAGCCCGGTGAGCAAGGTTGTGTTGGTGGACATGGCATAGTATGTGGGCACGATTGTGTTGGTGGACATTATTGTGGAGGATATGGCAGCGTGGGTGGTATGGGACTGGTTGGTGGAGTTCATGGAAACTGTTGGGATGTCCAACTGGGTGGTGGATTTGGTGGTGGTGGTGTCCACATGCGTCCCATCATGTAAGGTCCCGACGGGTTGGTTGACCAGTTTGGTCGAATCTGAGGTCTTGACATAGTCTGAAAGTGCCGGACCGAAGCGCTCATGGGCCCACACCAACGTGGAAAGAACGGTAGAGGTTGAGCAGGTACTTGCCCTCGAGGTTCAAGTCGGCTGCGCAGCGGCACAGGCGAGCGAGAACGATCAGATTCAGCCATGATCAAATGCAGTTGTCACTGCTCAGTCACTGAAGCTAGCAAACTGAGGTGTGGGTAACAAGTAAACAAGTCACATGTAGATGCAAGTACATTTGACACGAGTCGACGTTGTTGGTGTACAAGTGACATGTGAATCCGCGAAAGAAAACCAAAGTAAAAACTGAACAGCAAAAGAAAGTGAAAGTGAATGCACAGCTCAACAGAGTGCCAAGTAAGCAAAGGTTACGAATGAGGTCAGATTACAACAAACGTACAATCTTTTCTCCTGTATATCCGTCCAGGTTTCCCTAGAAATGAATCAGCCGGTTTCCGGTCTGACAAAACTTAAAAGCGCTCACCTGAGTTTGGTCATGAGTTAACGATCACATATATGAGTCGACTCAGGTGGTTCATCTGCCCGGTCTTGAGTACGTCGTCTTTTGCCCCTGTAATTGAAATTTTCACTGGAGGATTCATCATTGTCCTCCAAGTCATCAATGGGCAAATTTTGCCATTTGAAGGCAAAGAATTGCAGCCCCACATGATTGCTGTGAGCAATCGCGTGCTTCTCCGACGTGGTCGCAATGCCGCTGTTGGCGACTGCCATTTGGGCTGTTTCGCTGCCACCAGCCTTGTAGCTGATGTGATTTTCAGCTCCGCGATACAAGGCCCCAATCAACACCTTCTGTTGGCCTTTGCCCCGTTTTTGAGAGCTGTCCATGAGCTCTCGCGCAGCCCTTTCAGGGATTGAATTGTCCTTGGATATTTCACGGCCGAGGTAGAAAGCTCCAAAGGTGGGCACATCTGACTTGCTGAGATCCCTGTTGTAGGACCAGTTTGCCGGGCGAATGAATCCTTCCAGCAAGATATTCTGTGCCGATTCCAAGGGAATTCCCTGGATCAAGGCCCAAGTCACGTAGTGTTTCCCTTTGAATGGTTCAGGCAGTGAGAATCTGGAGGTGGATGGAAGAGGGAACACTAAGGCCAGCATGTTGGTGGCTTTCAGTTCGAGCAGGCAGCTCGATGTCGTCGATCAGACGGGAGCCTGAGATCAAGTGGGTTGCCAGTTTGGCAGTTTCTGAAGGAATCCGTCGATTGATGGAGCGGATGGCATTGTATGCCTGATGGAATTGGTCATGGTCAATGGTGAGGCAAGGTTGTGGCTTTTCAGCATCTGTAAGCTCTGACGTCGCCTTCATCCGATGCTTGTGATTCAGACCAAACTTGACCGATTTTATCCATTCCTGTTTGTGATCATCTTTGAGCGAAACTTGAATGTGGTCTTCAGGGATTGTGGAGGATCCCCTGGAGTTGTACCCCGTGTCTGATCTGGGGTGGCGTTGTGAGGCTTTGACATGCCTCTTATAGGCTGAAGAGTAGGCAATGAGTGGCCGTGAGTCAGAGTGAGGAGCCGCGGAGAGGCGGGCTGCTGGACGATGTGGGTATTGCTTTTTGTCTTGCCATGATTGTTGATGGTAGGCTTTGGAGTAAGAGTGGGAGGTTGGTTGGTTGCGCCACGAAGGAGTTTTGTCTGTGGGGATTGCTGTGCCTGCCATTTCCCCCAGTTGCCCCAATCTGGCCAGGTTGAAGTGTCCTGGTTGTGGGACTGATGATGGGAGCAGTCGTCGTAGGAAAAAGAGTGATCCTGTTGGTGCCATTTTGGAGGGGATAGGGGTCAAAAAAAAATCCGGATCAAGACAACATTTTTCGGGATCAAAAAAAATCGGGATCAACAAAAAAAATCGGGTTAGATAGGAATGAAGGAAGGAAGGGAAGGAAGGGAAGAGAAGGGAAAGAAAAGAAAGGAAGGAAAGGAAGGAAAGGAAGAGGAAGGAAGAGGAAGGAAGAGGAAGGAAGAGGAAGGAAGAGGAAGGAAGAGGAAGGAAGAGGAAGGAAGAGGAAGGAAGAGGAAGGAAGAGGAAGGAAGAGGAAGGAAGAGGAAG
>Ga0126342_10011820_pt1 | contig 15586 bp, 12 predicted proteins | sample Cyp1metagenome_FD_92528 | JGI IMG/M metagenome (GOLD analysis project Ga0126342, IMG submission 92528) | Coral microbial communities from Lord Howe Island, Old Settlement Bay, Australia - Cyphastrea 1 metagenome | ecosystem: Host-associated > Invertebrates > Cnidaria > Coral ...
ACAGACTGGAAGGTAGATTCCCCTTCAGGACCACATTGCAGTGAACACTGTCATTGATGTGCTGCTGCCTGAGAGCCTTCCAAGGATCACTTGAACCATCTCTATGCCACCATAGAAACATCAGTTGAACCACCATCGAAACATTGACCTCTTGTCTTTCTCGTGTCTCAGATATCTCAATGTATCTCGGTGCTATTTCTCCTGAGTGTTGGCTGAGCATTTCTTGCTTTTCAGATTCTCCGTCTTAGGTCTGATTGGTTTTTGAGGACACTGGATCTTGGTTTTATCCAACGCAGTGAATAGGGAAGCGCAGTTTGGCCGTTCTCCTTGGCTGGTTTGGATCGTTGATAATGTGATGACAACATGACAGCGCTGAGAGACAGCTCTGAGACAACTCGTTTTATTTTGCCAGCCTGTCTTGACTGGCAATGTGGCACGCAAAAATCACTTTTTGAAGTCAGTGGCCTGCACTCTTCAAGATTTCTGGCAAGACTGATGAAACCTTTGGCTGAATCCGAAGATTCAGTGTGAAGCCGGGGGCAGTACTCAGTTTTTCTTCGCTTGAATACGTTCCAAGGGTCAGCGTGAAGCCGCCGTTCCCAGTCACCACTGCGGCTGCTAGCAGTAAAACAGTTTCGAAAAAATCAGCTCCCGGGGGAAAACACCATGCCTCTGAAGGACGAGCTAGTTCTAAAACCACGCCAAAAAACTCCCTAACATGTCGTCCGAAATCCTAGAAATCAACATTTTTCGAGAGATTCTGTTGCCTGCAGCTGCTAGCAGTAAAACAGCTTCGAAAAAATCAGCTCCCGGGGGGAAAACACCATGCCTCTGAAGGACGAGCTAGTTCCAAAACCACGCCAAAAAACTCCCTAACGTGCCGTCTGAAATCCTAGAAAAACAACATTTTCCGAGAGATTCTGTTGCCTGCGGCTGCTAGCAGTAGAACAGCTTCGAAAAAGTCAGCTCCCGGGGGGAAAACACCATGCCTCTGAAGGACGAGCTAGTGCCAAAACCACGCCAAAAAACTCTCTAACGTGTCGTCTGAAATCCTAGAAATCAACATTTTTCGAGAGATTCTGTTGCCTGCAGCTGCTAGCAGTAAAACAGCTTCGAAAAAATCAGCTCCCGGGGGGAAAACACCATGCCTCTGAAGGACGAGCTAGTTTCAAAACCACGCTAAAAAACTCCCTAACGTGTCGTCTGAAATCCTAGAAAAACAACATTTTTCGAGAGATTCTGTTGCCTGCGGCTGTTGCTAGTCCTGCTGCTGCTGCTGCTGCTGCTGCTGCTGCTGCCGCGCCAGAAGCCCCTGCTGCTGCAACTGCTGCTGCTGCTGCTGCTGCTGCGGGTCCTGTATTTGCTGCTGTTGCTAGTCCTCCTGCCGCTGCTGCACCTGCTGCACCTGCAGCTGCTGCTGCTGCTGCTGCTGCTGCTGCAGCTCCTCTATTTGCTCCTAGTAGTAAAACAGCTTTGAAAAAATCAGCTCCCGGGGGGGAAACACCATGCCCCTGAAGGACGCCCTAGTTCCAAAACCGCGCCAAAAAACTACCTAACATGCCCCTGAAGGACGAGCTGTAGCAGCAGCAGCAACAGCAGGAGGAGCAGCAACAGCAGGAAAACACCATGCACCATTATTCTTGTTCTTGTTGTTCTTGTTGTTCTTGTTGTTGTTGTTGTTGTTGTTGTTGTTGTTGTTGTTGTTGTTGTTGTTGCCGTTGTTGTTGTTGTTGTTGTTGTTGTCGTCGTTGCTGTTGCTGTGCAACCTCTCTGCCCTAACGCGCTTTCCGGGGTCGGCGGATTTGTCAAAAATTGGCTGCTGCTGCTGCTGCTGCTGCTGCTACTGCTGCTGTTTCTACTGCAGCTCCTGCTGCTGCTGCTGCAGCTGCTGTTCCTCCGGCTGCTCCTGCTGTTCCTCCTGCTGTTGGCTGCTACTGCTGCTGCAGCTACTGTTCCTCCTGCTGCTCCTGCTGTTCCTCCTGCTGTTGGCTGCTAGCAGCAGCAGCAGCAGCAGCAGGAGGAGGAGGAGTAGTAGTAGTAGTAGTATCTAGTTTTTCGTGGCTGCAGCAGCACCTATTTCGTGGCTGCAGCAGCTGCAGCAGCACCAGCAGCAGCAGCAGCAGCAACAGCAGCAGCAGCAGGAGGAGTAGTAGTAGTAGCAGCAGTCGTAGTAGTAGTAGTAGTAGTAGTAGTAGTAGTAGCAGCAGCATTTCGTGCCGAACCTAATTTCGAAAAAAGGGTCAAAAGTCTTATTCCCTGGCGCGCTCCCCCTTGCGTCTGCCGGGGTCGGCGGATTAGACACCAAAAATGGATGATATTGATGATATATATATATACATAGTTTGGCATGCTGATCGTGATTATTCATTATTATATAGTATGTATCTGGTTGGTGGTTTCAAACATTTTTTCCATTTCATATATGGGATGTCATCCTTCCCATCGACAAACTCCATCATTTTTCAAGATGGTTTTTTAACCACCAAGCAGGCATACTATGGCCATGTATTGGGATGGGGTCAATACCCGGCCTGGTAAACTAACACAAAAAGCTATTGAAAATGGCCATAGAAATAGTTGGTTTACCAATTAAGAATGGTGATTTTCCATAGTTATGTTAGTTTTAGTTTTTTGTATGTTTACCAGAGGGTACTTTATTGAAATCCTATGAACTTACAACTTTTAGGGATGAACATCCTGTACGTCTGGGATATGTAGATGACAACAACTGTTGGCATAGCTTAAATCAGAAGAACAACAAACTAAGGAAAATCACATCTTGAGCACTACCCTTTGGTAATCAAACGTGGCAATGGGAAAGCCCCCAATTATAGATGAGTTTCCATTAAAGCATCCATTAATAGGGGATTTCCCAGCGAGCCACGCTTGATTACCGGAGATTAAGTTCAGAGCCAATGTTTCACAACATCTCCCTGAACTGAAAACCTCTATCAATATTGACTTGAGCAATGGCTCAACTACCCCGTTTGTTGATGATTAGTTCTAAGGTTATACTAGCCATATTGGTGATTATCATAATCCACAAAAAAAACTCATTAACCAACCATTGTTCTCAACCCTTGTTTTTGTTGACATTTCCCGTTTCGACCGCCACTGAGGATTCCTTCCTTCAACGATACACCAGTCGATTTGCGCGTGACTTTGGTGAAGGCCGAGTTCGCGGTTGCTGTCTGTTCTTCACCATCCCCCGGGTTTTTGGATTTCTACGCATGAATCAGCGGTGGTGCCACTGGAAGTTGAATTTCGTTGATCTCGTTGATATTTTTAGAGCCTTGCTTAATACATCTAAATATTTGTTAAAAATATATCATATATAATATTTGAATGTATATCTATGTGTTTTTTTGTACTAAAAAAATACGTATTGTTTCCAAAAAAACATGTTGAATTTTCCCGCAAATTCAACCCCAATTTGGGAAGTGGTGCAACATTCTCAGCCGCCATGGAAGGTTGAATCCTCATGATTTGATATGATATTTATATATATGATATATATATATACAGTCATCAAAAAGAAAATGGACAAGTATATGTGAATCCCTAGTAAAATGATGATAAGTTGAAGCTTTTCTATCTTTTTCCGGGGTTACCATCCGGTCAAACCTGGAAAATCCCAAATGACCTACATGATATAGTCTAGTTTTAAGATGTTTTGCTTGCCAGAGGGTGCCATCAAAAAGCCAGGATTCAGCCAATCCCAATGCCATTCACTCGTCGCGAGCGGAATGCTGAGCCGAGGGGTCCACCGGTCCTGGGGGATTTTCAAGCCATGTTTGAGGACACCGTTTTGGGTTTTTGTCGTTTTAATGGCTGTTCTAATAGGAAACATGATGATTAACTGATATAGATTTAGAGGTACGCTATTTTCAGACAAAGCCCTTTGGTAATTGATCCAGCACAAAAGGGGCCCTCATTGTATGATGTAGACGATGTAGATGGCTGAGGCAACAAACTGTGCATTGTTTGGAGACGTTTCCACTTTCCACTGTTGTTTGGACTTAAGTTTGGTCAAGTGAAGTTCCTTAGATTCTGCAGCTGACATGAGCATGAGTCGGGTTCTTCTGTTGATTCTACTATAGTTACTATATCATATCCCCATATTGAATGCAACAAATTACCAGAGGGTAAGTGGTGATTAACCCTGGTGAGTTCCTATCCATTTCATGGTTTATCCCATCTATAAATGCATGAACTGACTCCAGTTACTGACCGGTTGCTAAGTTGGTTTATAGTCTCCATTGACTATAGTTATAAGTATCATAAACCATAGTTAGCTTTAGCTACAACTATAGGTACAAGTGATCCTCCAAGTCATCATACTAATTCTACCCACATTGAGAATGTCGTGCTGTCGAAGATATGATAGGAGAGATTGCAGAAAATACTGCATATACGTCATATACGCAGTGTTTTCCAGTTTAGGATTCAAAGTTTTCAGAGCCTAGGTTTTAGGGTTTAGGGTTCTAGGGTTTGGAGTTTTAGGGTTTAGGATGGTTTAGGGTTTTAGGGTTTAGAGTTTGTCGTCTGGGAAATCTCAAAACACTGGCCCTGCGCAGGTGTTTGAGCATGTTGAAGGATAATGTTTCAACATGTTCCCCGCAACCCCCTGGTTCGCCCACACGCAAACAACACATCCAAACAATATGATATACTTATCACCAGAGGATGAATGAAAACACTGGCTATACGCAGTGATTTTGACTTTAAGTTTACAGGATTTAGGGTCTTAATTTAGGGTTTCAGGTTTTAGGGTTTTGGTGTTTGTTGTTTTGGAAAGTAAAAAACTAAAACCCTGCGTAGGGATTTGAGCATGTCAAAGGATATGCGGGATTGGCCGCGGGCAAACCTAGAGGTTGCAGCGAACATGTTTAAACGGCATTTGAACCCTCCGGGCAACACACAGCGCCTGGCCGTAATTCTAGTATCAGAAGCCACAATTAATTGTATCCCATGTTGTGTATGAATATATATATATACACATCTAATATCCCCATAAACCATAGATAACCATAGTTATACCACCTACAAATGGTTTTTAACCATCGAACCTATTATCTATAGTTAACAATGGTTATCCCATCTACAATGGCTTCGAAAGCTAAAAAAAACGGTCATTAGCTAGATCTCCATAAACTTCAAGTTAGATATATATATATCCCATAAACATCCATAAACCATATAGTTATCCCATCACGTATTTATCGCCAAGATCTATGGTTCCACAATCGGATCCTCGGTCGCCTCCTTTGAGGCGGTTGGCGAACCGCCCTTCTTCTTGGGGACGGCAGCCTTCTTTGCCGTCCCTCGGTGCGGCGAAAAACGCGGCGCGGCGTCGTTGTTTAAATTTAAGGCGTTTAGAAGCAGAAAGCGGCGGAAGTTCACCAGGGATATTGTATATAATATGTATGGTAAATAAACATAGACCCTGAAAATTACCAGTTTTTAATGGAAACTAATCTTCCAGTGAATTAATCTGGAGATTTTATAGTGAATATACTACCAGTTGATTTTATAGTGATAAGAATTTGGTGAATTAATCTACTATTATAGTAATAATAGGGATACTGATAACCAAAGTATATAATATGTATGGAACATGGACTATCTATTTGGTTCTTAATGAGGCTTACTGGAGATTTAAAAAAGGGAATACTGGTTTATTCACGGCCCATTTATGGTTATTATGGTTGCAAATGGATGCTTTTGCACATGGTGATTTACCATGTGCCCAACAATTTGACCCCAAAAAAATTGCCCGCCATTGTGGCGGATAGTGAGGATTTTGCCGGATCATCTGGGCTCACGGTAGCAGCACGTCTCAACCTTTTTCACTTCAGGCTGAGAAGTCTTGAGCCAAAGTTGAAATGCCAATCGCACATCAACCTCGACCCTTTGGTTTATTGGCGTTTTTTCAAACCCTTAGATTAGGAGCTTTTCAGCTCAGTACTGCGTGAACCTTAAGAACTTTACAGTCCTATACATCCTCCACCCTGTACATCATGAAATTGATCACACGTAGTTACTACCTGGCTATTGGGGATTGTGAGTTAAGCCAGGTTCGGGAAAGTTATAAAGAAAACCAGTACTTTATGAGATGGGATAGTCTTGGGATAGTGGTATTTGAAGAATAGTTCGTTTGAAACCACCAAGCAGTTTCGGAAAATGAAGCCCCTATGACTTGCACCTCTGAAAGCTGACATGTTGAAAGCCACAGGGCCTGAGATTAGGCTCTGGACTAGCTTTCAGGGCTGTGAACAATGGATGTGTGGAAACCATCCCATCTGGGTCGTTGATAGTGACCTCATCCAAACTCAAGATAAATGATGGTTGATGCTGGGGGGAGACATCAACAACAGCCCTTAAGCTAGCTCGTGCATCTATTTTCAAATTATCCAGATCACTGATTTTCCATTTTCATGAATTGGATGGCTTGAGTAAAGATGATGCGCTGAAAAACCAGTGGGCAGGTCAGCATTGGACTCTGGATGTTCAGCCAGATGAAGCCAGAACGTAGAACATGTTTGATTGATGTATGGTTTATATATATATAATCCCATAGAAATAAGCAGCTATAACTAATAGCCATGGCCAAAAGTGTGAAGGGTTTTCCGTTTTTTTTCATGTGGGATGAAACTAACTTACCATAACATACCAGAACTTTCAGCTACTAGCACCAGTCAATAGAAAATATCCCCCAAAGACGGGATTGCTATGCGTTTTTTTCGGCGATCGTTCTGGCAAATTGATGTTTGTTTGTGTCCGTCATTCCGTCGTTTTATCCTCTAAATTGGCATATCTATTTGGGATATTGATGCACCGCACCTGTCGGAATCATAGTCGTTTGGCATTTGATTCACCATAAGTTTTTGAGAATATTTGACGTATTACACTACCCGAAGTTATATTTTTCGTGGATCCATATTGAGCAGTTATTTTTGAATACTAAATGTTGGTGAGCACCAAGAGTAAATCCACTGTTTGTTTTGATCCACCATGACTTTAGTACACATCGTCTGCAAATTTGGTGAGCACTCAAGAAATCCAATGGTTCATCGTCGTGTTCACTTTGGAATTGCAATTATGTGGTGTCACTCACACTCAAAAATCATATTGATGGACACAGAATACCATCAAGTATACAAACCAAAACTATGGTTGTTTTCCAATTCACGTTTTTTGTTGTTGAATCCCCCAACTCAACGAACATATATCCATACATCTCATGTTATCCGTATTATATACCATCAAAAATCCCTGCAAAATCTCACGTTTGTAAGTTAAAACAAATTGTTGGCTATAGCATATTCCATTAAATTCCCATTGATTCACCATGAACTCACAACTAAATCCCAATAGATCACCATGAAATCATCATTCAATCCCATTAAATCATTAAATCAACGGAAAATCAAACAAAAATCCTAAAATCCTATGAAATCGTATTAACCCCCTATGAAAAACCCACCATCTTTGGTGATTTTTCTCCAGATTCGCCGCAATCTCAGGCACGAGCTGCCATCGCCTCTGCCAGGGAGGACAGGGGATGAAGGAAACAGGAAGGGTTTTCAGTATCCCTATTATTACTATAATAGTAGATTAATTCACCAAATTCTTATCACTATAAAATCAACTGATAGTATATTCACTATAAAGTCAATGAGGATTTTTCACTTTGGGTTTCGCTTTGCGTTTCGATGTTTGACAACTGATTTTTTATAGAAATTGTCATGGAATGGCATTTTGAATATCTGATTTTTGAATAATATGGGAATCAGGCTTACATGGGATGTGTAATTGAATGTGTTGTTCTTACCAACAATGTTTTTTATTTGTAATAATATTCAATCGGATAAATTTGACCAACCAAAATAAGGATTTAGATGGGATATCAATAGGGATATTTCATGGGATTTCCCTAAACTATATGGCGAATGGCTGATATGGCTATCCTGGTTTTCATAGCAACATGGATGATCTCGGACGGTTTCATCTCCCTTACAATATGGTACAATTATATACGATTGTCTCGGTAAATAACGACCGAACCCTGTTCTCCCTCAGGAATCAAGGTTTAGTTTAGGGAAATCCCCGTTTATGGCCGCAAGATTCAGATGAGTGAAATAGATTTGCCTAGAATTATAGCTAGGCATCCCCGTATTCTGGAAGGGTTACCCTTTGGTAATCAGCTACAGGGCAGGGAAAGCCATGATAAATGGATGCTTTGATGGGAAAAACGCGGGGATGAAACCAACAATATAAAGGGTAAACGCAGATAGTGTAAAAACCGGTTTGATCTACAATACTTCCAGCTGATAGCTATGGAAAATCCACCATTTATGGATCAGTTCCGAAATCACGGGCGTTTCATACCTAATTCAAATGAATAGTCATAGCTAAGAATAAGTATATAGCATCAAAGGCCAGATTGAATCAACTACAATTAGTAATATTAGGGGGATATAAGGGATTTAGTAACGATGCCTTTTGGGAGTGCATTTTGAAACATGTGATCAAGCATCAAAGATGAAATATCAATCAGAAACATTTGAAAATGATAAGAAGAGTTCGGTGATACAACCAACATCATGGATTGGCTTCAACAAGTTGGGATTTAGACAAAAACAACCGTGGATATAACCAGCAACTCATTTTGCGCCAACAATGTAACAAACTTAACAATGGAACAAAGTTGAGATGTGAATTAAAGGTAGTTGGAACGAATGGAACAACATCTACAACCATTGGGATGTGGCCAGCCATGGAAAGTGACGCATTTGTAGATGATTTATCTACTCATCATGGCCGTGGCTTCCAATGTTATGTTAGATTGTCAGAGGCAACAACCAACAATGGAATAGGTGCGAGGGGGGTGAGAATTGGTGATAAAAAACTTTATGTGGGGTACAGGATGGGGCCTCCCAGATATGTTTGTTGGTTTATAAACCATTATAACCTCCATTAACTATAGTTATATCTAGCATAAACCAAAGTTAAGCCACTTATAAGGCAACTGAACGCTATTTTGGAGGCCCCATCCTGTAGTGCGGTTGTCTTGAAATGGGGATGAACCGGCCAAAATGTTCTCCATGCTCATGGGGATTTTGATCGTCGCTATCCACTAAGATCGTCATGTTCTCTTGGGAATAATGTCAACCCCTGATTAACAAACCATGGTTTATTAATTAGGGGGGTACTACTCCAATAGTCATAATCTAAGACTTAAATGGTACCCTCCCAATTAAACAGCCCAGGGGTTTATTAATCCAGGGTTGACATTAGATGGGAAAACACCAACACATCATTTTGAGACACTATAAATAGGAATCTTCCAGCAGTGGCTATACTCTTCATATCTCTTCATACTGGCAAAAAATGGGCGTTTTATTGCAGCTGGATGCGGAGTTTTGCCATTTTACCAAGCAGGATGATGGATTTGCAGCACTCTTCCTGTCTGTGATATCCCCACTTCTTATTTCCAATTTCTGCCTGTTGCTTTGGCATGACTCTTTTTGCCTTTTGTTTCCACGTTTCTTTTCTTTTTATCTCCAGCCATCCACAGAATGAAGACAAATCGGGACATTTGTTGTATCTCGGTAGGAGTAGGAAAAAAAAACATGGAAGTCCGAAGATCATCATTATCTATTTCTGTTCAAGCTGTTTGCATGAAACTGTATCCTGTAATGAAGTTCCAGATTCATCCAGATTCATCCAAATTCATCGAAATTCCCAGTTTTGCAAAAGGAAAAATCCTAAAATCATCCCAAAGCTCCGGATGTTCCGGGATTTCTTCGGCGCCAACAAAGTCGCGCCCTGGTTTCGCAGGACGCTGGTAGATCTGCGCAGGACTACTTCGTAGTAGATCTGCCGTTGACACCCGAGCGCATACGTATGGCGGCTGGGCTGGAACAGGATGTCTTTTTCGCATGGTGGATCCACATGGATCCATCTCCAATGACTTACCCGGCCTGGTAAACTAACGGTGATTTAATGGTGATTTTTAATGGGAGTTAGTGGGATTTACTGGTAATTTAATGGGATTTACCCGGCCTGGTAAACGTTTACAGTTAGCTATTGAAAATGGCAATTTACTTCGGGAGTTTTCCCATTAATAGCATGGTGCTTTTCCATAGTTATGTAAACGTTTACCAGAGGGTACCATGTTTATGGTATATGAAGCATGAAAATTTCTCGGAATGTGGTGGATGAGGTAAAGCTATTTGATATTTCAACTAGGCTGGTTTATGGGTACCGGTCAGGATATGGAATTCTACTACTTGATTTATTGGTGAACAGGTGTATTGTAATTATCCCATAGGTTTTGGTAAATTATGGTGACCTCAGTTGATGACCTCACGTGGTGACCTCACTGGAAGCCGCAAGGGTTAGTGAAATATGTTTTACCCGGAATTATCCATTGTCCATTATTAGCCCGCTATTATACACCTTTCTATATCCCATGATTATCGGGTAAATTCACATTTTTCGGTGATCATGACAGTGACATGTGGTAAAGCCAATAGAAACTGGAGATGACGGTTGAAATATGGGATAGTTCTGCGATAGTTATGATAAATATTGAAGGTGATGACAGCAATAGTCCAAGGATCATGGGATGTAAAAGGACATTAATAGGAGAATACGGATTGATATAGGAAAATAGATATACAGTATAATGATGGATATATGATATGCCCTCTAGTAATCAAACGTGGCTGGGAAATCCTGAACTAAATGGAGGTTGAGTTCGCTGGGGACATCTTCCATTGCCACGTTACGACGGATGGTATTTCAAGGGATTGCCCTGCCATCAGTCCTGGGAAGATTCGCTTCCACTAAACATTGGTTATTTTCAGGGTCGAACTGTGCATTGGGGGAGGGTTTATTTTTCTAGCTGACCATATGAGACCCAACCAGGTTATACACTTGGCTTATACTGAATTATCATCATCAAAATCACTTTTGTTTAACAAATAATATAGCAAATTCTAGTACGCCTGGCTTTAAAGCAGAAAAACTAAAAAATCATCTGGGGACATCTTCATCATGCGGATTGTTTGGGGTGGCTCTGGTAGCGGTGATGGGGAATATTGATCAAAAATATATTCATCAGATTCGTATTGATCTGGTAGCTACCCTCTGGTTATTTAACGTAGCCATAGAAAATCACCATTTTTAATAGGTAAACCATCTATAAATGGGCCGTCTATACCATGGCTATGTTAAATAACCAAATGGTAATGTGTTTTTTTAATCTTCTGGATTCTGGATACGAAGAATGGGAGAGATACTTTCTATGGTACATCCGATCATCCGGCTGAATCATGGGGTGATAAATTCTACTCATCTGGAGAAATTTTAGCACACATTGATAGCGAAACATCCTTTCTAGATTAATGGATATTTATATGATATATTACTGGGATATTCTTATATATAATCAACTATGATCGGGATAAAATGGGGGGTCGATAAAGATGCGTGCACCAAGCGTTTGTTGGGGATTTTACCAGCCAGTATAGTTGGGAATATAGCCAACATATTTCCGTAAAATAATCCAGAATGGCTATGTTTCATGTTCAGAAAAAACCATTTCATAGGGATTGAACCCAGAACTTATATATTTGGATAAATTACGAGATGACCCAGAACGTCTTCCCGTCACTAGAAATGATAAGATTTGCAAGGGGGATCATTTTTAAATGGCTGAATTCTTCAGGTTGGTTATTCATTGTAATTCACCTAGATACATGGAGGATGTTCCACTGGCATGTTTGTTGCACTGAGTGTAGTCTTTTTATAGGAGGCTATGTCAGAAAAACATGCGTTGGCTTCCCATATCTTGAAAGAACCAGGAAAGTGCCAGTTTTTCTACAAGGATAGAAGTTCAAGATTCTTATTCCTGAAGATGTTTATTCCTAGGAACATGTTCGCTGCAAACCCTACGTTTGACCATCACCGTCACCACGACCATGACCATGACCATGACCATCATCATCATCATCATCATCATCATCTCATCGTTATATTGGCGACCCTCATGAAGATAAGTGGCAACTAGTAAACCATTCAACATATTTGTTCAGAAGGGTGGGGGAGTTGATCCCTTGCGAAGATTAGATTCCCCTAGTAGAAAGCGCCCCTATTAAACTCATGGATGTCTAAGTCAGATATCAGGATTGGTTGAAAGCAGCAGGCCACAGTCCTTACTTGTGTCGCAAGAGAGTAGAGTAGCGGGAGCAGGCTGTCACGAGGGATGCACGGTCTCGGGCAAAAAGACCGTCTTGCACCCACTGCCAGACAGAGTCTGGCAGTCTACCAGGCTGCCTGCTTTGAGCCATCCTTCTCTGCATGACTCATGTACTTGACCGTTGGTCTTTGTTGAACATGTGTGATTGGAGGGTGTAGATCATGTTTGATTTAGATAGTAGAGGAGAGATCTTGTGGGTTATGGTCGCCAACATGTTTTGACACCTTATGCAGCTTCAGGGGAAGCTGTCACATGGAGCTTCAGCTGTACCGAAGTAGGGCTTTTCCACTTGGCAATTTGGATGATGCTGTCACTTAGCTTAAGGGTAAACTAGTATAGATGTGGAAAACCCATGGTTTCCTTGAAAAAAATCGCCTACAATTTTTTGGGTGTTCCACCTCTATTTTGGTCTGCAAGGGGTACCTCTTTGGGGCATGTGATCTAACAGTTTTGCAGATCCAATCAAGGCAGCTCTTGAACTGGAGACCACACAAAAAGCAACAGTAGAATTCTACCTATAGTCGCCCTAGCCCAGACTCCAGATTGGTACAATGTGGGCCCCCCAGATTTTAAGCTGGTCTACAAACCACATTAGCCATCAATCATTAAGCGCAGTTAAAAATATCATAAACCATCACTCGAATTATTAACCAACTTAGCTATCTAGAGGGTTCCACCTTGTATGATTCAAATGAATTTGCGATGTGTTCAAACCACAAGTCACCTGTGGGCCTTGCCGCAACGTGTGCTTCCATACTGGGATGATTCCCAAAATTCCTAACGGCACAAAGCGGAGCCCCAGTTATAAGTGCTTTACTTTCACTCATTAACTGTATTTGTAAAAATGATTCGCCATAAATCCGTATAAATTCCACTTAGAAGTTGTAAACCTACTTGCCTATTTCGGGGAGGCCCGTAGAGCACCAAAAAATCCCATGATAATTTTTGGGCTTCCTTGGTAAAGCAAGCACAATTACTGGCCACTTCTCAAACAAGATCACCCCAGGATAGGCTACAATCTATTATAATCTAATGAACATGATAGAAAGGACTAGAATACACAGTAGAAAGGACTAGAATACACAGAACACCCACCACCAGTTGGATGGACACGTTCCAGATTTTGAAGCCTTGATTTTTGAGCCAGGGTCGCCCTGCATAAATTCCAAGGGTGTCTCTTCGTTTGGCCCCACATGCTCCAGACTTGGTTTGCTTATGTCTGTTTTATGTTTTGTTTTATGTTTGCTTGAGATTTGCACGATCTCACGGGTTTGATGTGAGGGGCAGCAACCCCGCAAATGGCAATCTTACGTAAAGCACAGCTAGCCAGTGACGCACGTACTGCCACGCACTGCCATGCACCCAGTGTCCAAGGACTAAGGGAGGTTCTCAGGGCACAAGCTCAGCTTCGAGCCAGTTTGGCGAAGACTTTCCTATCGAAAATGTTGACTTTTCAAGGTTCCACGGACTTTTCTGAAAATAGGACACCTTTAACCCACTGGTCAAGCTTCATTTGTTCACTTTGAACGGCCGCTTTGGGGCACACCACATGGTTCTACATTGCGAATTTCATTGTTTTGGATAAATTGCAACGACCTCGCGTCATTGTAGAAATTTGTTTTTGATCCAGTCTGTTTGGACTGAACATAAAACGTTGTTGCTTCTATCCCACGATATTCCATCTATCTCCCCAAAAACTGGCGGGTTGTAAACCCCACTCGCTGTTGGCAGGCCCCAATGTAGAATTTCATTGAGATAAAACTCAGGTTCCCTTGCGCGCCAAGGCCTGCAACGATGCCTTGTCCTCACGCTTCAGCAAGAACACCAGTCGTAAGGATGCCCAGCCGGAACTGCCCCCAGTCGTGGGGTGAATCAAACATCACGGACATGCTGATGGTTTACACCCCCCAAGGAAATTCAAGGTGCCCAGACTTAGGACGAATCTTTGTCATTGATTCAGCCTTGTTATTTCCGAAATTGCCCGAATAATTGCCCCACGAATGAAAAATGCTGACGCTGCCGTCTTGGAGGTCCAAGACCCAGTATCTTCGTTTAGGAGGCGCGAGCCGTTGCCAAGAAGCACGGTTTTGATAATATTTGGTGTGATGTGTTTGAAAACCACTGGTTGGAGCTATGGCGCAGCCATGGAAAATGGATGAACAAGAAAGAATGCGATAAACACGTGATGCTAGCCATGCAAAAAATAGTTTTAATCAATGAACAATGGATTTGGTTAATTAGTTTAACCATTTAACCAACATTCATGCAGGTGTAAAACAAACCAAGAAAGGAACATATATCATATATATGAATGGGACAATACGGGGACAGACTGGATAGAACCAACAAAACGATGCTTGGGCTTGTCGGTTTGTCCGAAAATTGAGGGATTCCCCCATCAATGTGCAAAATGTTCTAAAGAACCACCGGATTTGGGGTCTCGATGATCTACCACTTGAAGAGTTCTTGTGCTCCCAACAGCAATTAAGCAATGTCACTAAGCAAAACGGGGATAAACCCGCAATTCAGTAGTTCTTCCCGTCATGAGCAGTTGTTTCAACCAACATTCAAGATACGTTGTATCTCCAGCTCAAACGAACACAGGGGTCATGACACCAACGATGTTGCCTGATCAATGGGATGAGAATGCACGACTACTGGTGCGAACGATTTTCCTGTTTTCGTGCGTGGCATCGTCAAAAGATCATCCGATAAAATTGGAACGATACAGAGAAGATTAGCATGGCCCCTGCGCAAGGATGACACGCACAAATCGAGAAGTGTAACAAGTTTTAAATGCACTGACCCCACCACCAGGGTCCGGGGCTGTGTCATTATGGACCTCTGAGTTCATGCGAGAGTCGGGTCAAAAGATGAATTGTATATTATTATAATATAGTTAGCTATGTTAGGGGGATGGTCATCAATCCATTCATGGCATTTTCAGGATGGGGATGGATGATAATGTTACCACGTTTTTGACCATGACACATGTGAATAAAACAGCCTCATGGTTTCGATCTAAAGCCATTAAGGTTCAAGAATGACAAATATACAGAGTTTGTGATACGACTGATATCTGGTGGTTTGTGTGGGTGTGTGTGTGGGTGTGGGTGTGTGTGGGTGTGTGTGGGTGTGTGTGTGTGGGTGTGTGTGTGTGGGTGTGTGTGTGTGGGTGTGTGTGTGTGTGGGTGTGTGTGTGTGTTTTTTTTGCTCACACTCCTTTTCGACTGCAAGGTTCGTGCCAGCCATCGGCTTATGCCGGTTCCAAGTGTTTTGGAATCAGTGTGGCTGAAACCCAATTGCCAGGCCTTATGT
>Ga0126342_10011821_pt1 | contig 15585 bp, 16 predicted proteins | sample Cyp1metagenome_FD_92528 | JGI IMG/M metagenome (GOLD analysis project Ga0126342, IMG submission 92528) | Coral microbial communities from Lord Howe Island, Old Settlement Bay, Australia - Cyphastrea 1 metagenome | ecosystem: Host-associated > Invertebrates > Cnidaria > Coral ...
TCTTGATCAGTGCCAGAAAGGCTGTCCAGACCTTTGTACGACCTGGGGAATCTAGCGTGGCGAAGGTCTAGAAACACAATGGCCAGCAAAACCAATCTGTGTTGATCAAGGCCAGAAACGCTGTCCAGACCTTTGGACAAACTTTGGAATCTAGCTTGGCAAAGGTCCAGGGCTACAATGGTCAGCAAACCCAACCTGTCTTGATCAGTGCCAGAAACGCTGTCCAGACCTCTGTAAGAACTGGGGAATCTAGCTTGGCAAAGGTCTAGAGCTACAGTGGTCAGCAAAACCAACCTGTCCTGATGATTGCCAGAAAAGCTGTCCAGACCTTTGAAAAAAAACAAGATCTGCCTTACATCTTCAAAGTTGAAAATTATGGGACATCCATATATCATGTCCAACATAGACACGCTCAAGGGTCTATAGTACCTTAAATGCAGAGGGTCTACAGTGCTCTAGGAAATACTCTAGACCCTGGGCCCCTGAGGCCTGGAGGGTTGGGTACTCTAAACCTTATGTAGTTGAGGGGATCCTAGACCCTAGTTCTCTGCCAGGAAGCAAAGAAACTGAGTGAACAGAAGTTTTTGCGTGGACATGCGTCCCATGTGATTGATATCACACATACATAATCATACGTATCTATGTGTGTATGTGCTTCTCGTAGATGGGATACTGCTCTGCGACTAGAAAAGGGAATAAAGAACAACAAAAATATACCGGCAAGAGACCCCAAACAACGTATAGTTAGGATTCTAAGGGGAAGAAATCATCAATGGCTCCAACCTAGTAGAACGAGAGTGACCCTAGTAGTGAAAGCATTGTGTTCAGTCAAGGTGGTCCCTGGAAGAAGAGATGCCAGGTTAGATTCTGCAAAATCCCTTTGTGAACATCTCTGTAGAAGCTGCTGTGCACGATCCCTTGTAAGGCTATCTGTACAAAGTCTCTACAAGAGATCTCCGCAGAATATCTCTGTAAGAGATCTCAGGCAAGATGCCTGTTCAAGCTCTCTATAAAAAAATGTCTGAGCAAGATCTCGGTTCTCTTCACCGGGTCTCTATACAAGATCTCTGTAAGAGGTCTCCTGGCAAGATCTCTGCACAAGATCTCTATAAAAGGTCTCTTGGCAAGATCTGTAAGAGGTCTCTTGGCTTCACCAAATATTGCACCTGCCACACAAAATGGCCTCCAAACCACCTTTCATTTTGACCCACACCTGCCAACGTTTTAGCAACGCCCGGCAAGTGCCGGGCTTGCCACGCGGATGAAAAATGCCCGATGTCCTGCAATGTCCTGCACCTGTCATGCGAAACGACGCTTTAGACCTCAACATGTCCCGAAAATGCCACGCCTGCCACGAAAAATGCGCCTAGCCCAAAAAACGAGCACGACGCGCTACGGCGCGCTAGTAAAACGAGACCTTCGGAAGAAAGGTCTCCGCGACACTGTTTGTGCTGTAAGGGTCGGCAGAAACCGCAAACCTATGAGTCCACCAGGCCTTTAACTTTTACCGTAGGAACCCCAAGTGTGGCCACACTGTTTGGCGAATAAAGAAGATATCAACCACTAACCAACTGGGATGGACATCCAGGCAATTTTCAGGACGGACTCCTCTTCAGATATGCAATTGTCGCCATCTGTGTCAGCCTCTCCTGGACACTTCCAACTAGCGGCTTTGCTCCGACTTTGGGCAACAGTGAAGCTTGGTCCAAAACACGCGGAATCTGCAAATCCGATAAAAACCATATCCCTGCCATCCTACCACTTTTTTTCGATAAACCATGTTCAAAAGGCTCAAGAGACTAAAGCGAAAAAAGGGTAAGGATGTTATCTTGTGCTTAAACAGCTTATCTCACAAGTGTAGGCCCCACTCTCCTCTGCTGATGAGATCCCACAGAACTCGCTTGGCAAAGTCCACTTCCAGCTGCTCCCTCTCAATGGTTGAAACTGTCTTGATGGCCTGGCCCGAGTTGGGATCGCTTCATTTGCTTGTGAATAATTACCCTGCCTGCATGCATATAAAAGCAATCAGGAATCCTCTGAAGCCCTCCAAAAGCCCGGATCTCAACATGTTGGACATTAAAGCGCGCCTCCACTAGCACACCCAAAAGCATATTCATCACCGTCAAAGATCCGAAGAAAATGAAGGTCAACAACAAGAAGCCTGAAGCTATTTAAACAAGCCAAAGCAGTCATAGTAAAAACGACTCCCCGCCACGAATGCCGTGATAATCAAAGCAATTGGGCCGCCAGCCAGTGCCCACCCAACAAAACACGAAGAATCATACGTGTCATTATCATGGCAACGATGTTGGACACAAATGAGCAACAGTGACCTTGGAATCCTTGGACCTTCCGAACATGCCAAACTAAAATAATCCAAGTTGCTCATCAAGAAACTTTCCTGCGCAAGTTGAAAGCCACATAAGTTGCATATCTATTATGGCGAATCTATCCAAAGCCAAGCTTTTGAAACTGTCCGTCATATGATCATGGCGGGATTCACCCACCCACCCTGAAAAGTGACCCCCCAATTATACGTTCCTGTTTCGAACTTACAAGAGCGAATCTTAACCAGATCTATCATTGGGAGGCCGCCGAAAAAGGGGTCAGCAATGGGCGGCAGGTCCTCAGTAACGGAGCGGATCAAATCCTCCTGATCCGTCAGGATACATTTCAAGATCAGCGTGGTGACCGCTTCACCTGGGATAAAAAATGCTGCGAATGGTCAGGGAACAGCCCGGTACCATCTGGTACCTGCGATTGAAACATGAAGATAGTAATCCAACATAGAGTTAATTGATTGTTTGGGTTCATCCAAAACCAACATAGCTGGTATATAATGGTATATACATATTGGGCCTTCCACTCATTCCATTCATTTGATGAAATCATAAGCAACTTGAGCCATACGCTGGAGAGTTGTGCAGGTTCAAAAAGCCAGTAGCCAAGGTGCCCATAGTGCCAAAAGTGCCTCTTTCCAAATTTGTGTCCCTGGCAAATTGGACAAACGCCACCGCGAAGACATAAGTAATCAGCAGGAGCAACAGCAATGTAAAGAACCTCAGTTTTCACTGGCATTTGTTCTTCCAAACGATGGACAGTTAACATCATGCAACCGTCAACCTTGGATTGATAAACCCTCGTGAATTAATTCGACATATTTCATCGGATGCCCAGGGATGCCCCAGGGCTTTTCCGAGGACATCATCCACCAAGGCACACCGAGCGGAATGCCACCATCATTCCTGGAGGAATTGCAGGGTCTTGAGTCTGACTCTCGAAGGCAGCAACTACAGTATGATACAAGTGGAGCAAACACAAACACATTATTTTACCCCAACGCTTTATGCATGGAATATTTATACAATAGTTACACATATAAAAAAAATACGAGATAGTGGCCGGCCGTGCCGGGGCAGAAGTTTCGAAGAAGACCAATAAATATAAGAAACCAGTGGTCTATTGGAATGTTTGCGAGATGCAGAAGCAATGAACATTTTGAGAGGTGCACCAGAGAATGAGCAAATGGATGAAGATGCCAATGGAAAAACATGAAATGAATGAACTGACACAATCATGGCCGAATGAGACACCAAATAAGTAAATGAATAAGTAAATGAGTCAATGAGTGAGTGAGTGACTGAGTGAATGAATGAATGAACGACTGAATGAACGACATAATGAAAGACTGAAGAGCAATGAATGAATGAATGAATGAAAGGAAGAAAGGAAGGAAAGAATGAACATGGGAAGGCATGAATGAGTGAATCAATGAAGCAATCAAAGAACAAATCATTGAAAGAGTGAATCAACGAACGAGTGACTGAGAGAATGGGTGAATTAATGAATGAGTGAGTGAATGAATGAGTAAATGAAAGAATGAAAGAGTGAAATAATGAAAACAATGACAGGATGAAAGAATGAGAGAATGAACGAATACATCCGCTCAAACATTGACCCAAATGTAGGTTTAAAAAAATGTACAAGGACGAGCATGTGGGTTATTTGAAAGTTATTTGTATCACCGTTTATATTACGGTTGGAGTCGAACATCACAAACATATACAAACATACAAAATCATACAGTAAAATACATACATGACATGTGTGGTCGTATCTTGTTCTCCTTTCTCGTCGTGTGTTTACTTGATCGTCAAGGCCGGACAACTTGATTGCAATTCTGTCGCACGACTTGGGGGATGTCAGCGTTCAGTTGAAGTTGCAACGGCCACAGGTACTCTGCTACTGGTACGTTGCTACACAAACAATGGGCTGGGGAAGGACGGATAATGTTCCTTCTACCTTTCAAGTGAAGTTGCACCAGCTTGATGTTTCATCATGTTGCATCAAGCCCTACGAAGGGTAAGTGAATTCTGCTGTTCATGTTCACAGAGACCTGCAAACTCTAGTGAACAGAGTCTTGTTGTGTTCTTGTTCTTGTGCCTTTTCGTACTAGACCCTGCTTTGGTATGCTTTGGCAATGTCAAGAATGCTGACACTGGTTCAATGCCCGGATGGGAAGGATATTGAACAGGACCTCCCTACATATGATGGCATATAGATAGATAGAAACCATGGCTTGCTGCAGGGTTTCCCATGAACACCAAGTTTTATGGCATTTCTTAAAGTCTTAAACTTACCCTCACTTTCAACCCATCATCCCCATATCATATTCATTGATTCAATTGAGCCATCCATGGCCGTCCTTTGATGAGAATCATCAGCTCCGGCATTAACCGCACCAGGCGCGCCATCCGCGCGGTTCGCAGCACTCGCATGACGCGAGCCACACGTAACACGGATGCACCGGAGGACATACCGCTGCCACTTCCGTTGGTGAAAGCATCGATCACTGGAACCACCCAAGTTTCCAAGATCCTCAGATGACCCCAGCGGTTGTCATGTAGAAAATAATGTGGCAAAAAACACACACACAAAAAAAAAGTCATCACTGCAACCCTTTTTTCTGATGGGTTTTTAACGCTTAATTACACAACAATCATGAGTCAACTTGCAATAATTCTGGACTTGTTGCTTGCAGGACAGCTTTCGGAATCATGAGCCTTCAACTCTTCAAACGTATTTCAGTGGAAGAAGTGGCAAGGCTCAGCTATAATCGTAGTGGAGAGGAGGCCGACACTGTTCGTAGAAACAACTGGAGGGTAAAAGCGTGGACAAAACATGTCAAAGCGCCTACTTGCAAAGCAAGGATACATTATTTCGAATTGTGTAAATGCCATTCGATACTTTCGAGAAAAACATCAGAACAAATTGACGGAAGGGTGGTACAAATGCCAAGTGTCATCAATGAGACAAGAAAGAAGTCAGCTAGGAACCAAATGTCTTTGATCACATAGGAGGTCTTCTTGAAGAGACCAAACCTGTGAGCTGACGCATGCTGAAGCAATGCACAAACCGAATGAATGTTCTATCAATGATTTATGCGATTCTAACCCCAAATAGTTGGAGGGCTTTCCGGATCAACGAATGAAGCTGTCAAATGGGTGGTGGTGTATCCTGTCGTGCCACTTGGCATTGACACGGTTAGTTGGGCTGTGAGCCCCTCAGGGTAAGTCTTCCAGTAGCATCGCGAAGGATGGCAAAGAAGGCAAATCGGAATGTCACCGTTGATTGATTGTTGATTAATCAGGGTCCGCTTAGTCTGCTACGAAAATGGCACCCACCCACGCGGATGAAAAAATAACCGGGAGGTTATGAATTCAAGGTTGACGTCACTCAATCGCACATCTTACCCAAGCCTGACAATGAGCTCCGCCAGAAAGAATATGCAGAAAAAATTCTCCATGACGATGAAAACAGGATCTGCATTGAAAAGCATATCCTAGGACCCCATGGCGAAAAAATGGATAAACATGGGGCAAAGTTAGGATAAGTATGGATAAGTTGGGTATGGTTTTTACATCCCCAAGTCGTAAGTTAAGTAAACAACCTTAAGCAACGGTACACGGGCTATGCATAGTTCTTGGGCTTACCACAGAAGCATCAAAACTTACTGGTTTCGGCAGTAAGGCGCAGCTTTGTTCAGCTCAATGTCAACACCAATCCAGCCAGCATTTAGAAGAATGACCTGGAGCAGTTCCGGAAACATCAAGTGGTGATTGTATGGCCACAAAGGCCGTATGCAATCCCAAACTATCCCAAACTGTTAGACGTTGTGAAATTATGTGAAATTCAATGATGGAAAGGTCCATTTACCAACCTTGTGAAGCTGGCTTTCGAATAGTATTACTTCCACTAGTTCCTCTAGTTCCACTGCTCATCTTTGGTCTCAGCCCAGCCGCTGCCAACGTGATGCGCTCAAAAAATGGATGAGTTGCAATGGCATAGAGCCTTGGGCCAACATGTGCATCCAAGGAATCCCACAGACCTACGATGCATGATGTTAATCTATGCACGTCAATCTGGGATTGATGAATGATGTTCATTTGGTTCATAAGAAGGCTATTGATTTCAATCGTACTTTCTGAATCTCTGTCCATCTTTTGGGGCCCCTCTAATTAATCAACAAGGTGTACAAATCCGGGATTGACATGAAATGGTTGAATGCCTTGTGTACCTAGCAGGCACGATAAAGCGGGAACGTCATCCTGTGAGAAGCATGTGCGAGCACAAAAACTCGTATCGTCACAATGGAGCTATGGCTGGCTATCCCCGCCCTGCATGTGCAGAAATCCGCCCTGCTGAGTTCGGCAACTTCCGACCACTGCTGAAAACGCCAAGAGACCTTCCCTCTGTCTTCATGATTTCAAGCCGCGGCTTCCCGAATTCCGCAGCTGCACGGTCCCTGACTGCGTCTTTGGCCAAGTCCGGATTGAGCTGCGTGAACCTCAACTGATAAACAAATCATGTAAAGCGTCCTCTGGGTTGTATTCGCTTGAACCCTTCAGGCTAGTATGTGTGTGTGTGTGCTTCTGTGTCTGTGTGTAGTCATGTCTCTGAAAAATTGGACAATGCATGACAATGCCACAAGAGAATACAAGAGACACTGATCTGGCAAGGTGCATACCACCAGTTTTTAATTCTTCTGACTTTGTCTTCGACCCCCTCTTCTCCGAACAGACGGAGGCCTCGCTACCTGAGTCTTTTGAAGACCCTGAAGGTAGCAGCAATGATTGGCTGTGCAACAACTGGAGGCAAGTAGGTCAGCAGGCACCCAAACGAACGCTACACTAGCTGCTTCGTGCCAACACATCTCTATGTACATCAAGTTTGGAGGATGAAACAATGAAATCACAATAAAAGCTTTGAGCAGGCATCTGACAAGCCTGGTCATGAAATCAAACGAAGTATATAAACAAATCAAATAACATATATATATATATATATATTACACACAAATACATGAACAAACAAACTTGATGAAGGACATTCATATAAAGTTAGATGCAACTTCATATCTATGCATCTCCGTGCCGCTTAGTTGCTGTATGTTGTTCTGGCAGTCTTTTTTCGCTGAACCTCTTCCTGGGATTCAGAGCCCGCATCCTGCGTTTTGAGTTCCTCTAAAGCTTTCGCATCCAAAAATCCAGTGCCCTGCTTGGTGATCCAAGACATTCGCCGTTGGCGTTTTGGCAAAGACATCCCAGGCGACGCCGGGGATGTAGGCGGCTGTGGAGACTGTGGAGATGTAGGTTGGGATGAAGTCAAATTTGTAGAAAAGATTGAGCTCTGAAGGCGCTGAGTCAGACTCTGAGTGCCTTCATGGGTGCTCTTTTCGGTTTCTTTGGAGCACTTCGAGGCTGCAGAGTGCCTATTGGCAGGTTCGCTATGGGCACTTGATTTGCTCCTTGCAGATCTTCGCAAACGATCTCCTGGGCAGGTTGGTGGTTCAAGAGGATCATCCGCCCCACGTCCAGCTCCAATTTATCAGGTTTGCTATAGACAGGCTATAGACAGTAGCAGATCGCAGCAAAGGAGTTTGTTGAAGGGAAGTGCCACCAAAGCCATTCCAAAATATTCCAAGTACTGGCTCAAAGCCAAGAAAAAAGCTCATCCCAAAGCTGCAAGTGTCAAAAATTGCATTGATCTCCTGTTTGCTTCAGTGGTCCCCGAAAATGATCTAAAATGGCCCCGATGTTTACATTAGAATTAAAACAGTGCAGATTTCACAGCGCCCAAAACCGTCCGAAGCCTCCTGGCTTCAACAGTCGGTCTTTGTAGCTCATCCGAGCAGTGGCATCCTGACGCGAAGAGCAGCAAACAGTGAGGATTTCGCAAAAACATGCGAACACCTTGAAAGATTTTAAAGCTTCAAGCCTTCCTCCTTCTTGATCTTCAGGCTAGACAAGGCAGCAATTCAAAACCACTGCATCTGAGCATCTGCTGGCAGATTTCTTTTTAGCTTCTCAAGCTCATGGTCGAATAAACGAAGGCATTGTAATTGATTCGTCTCCAAAGCAATCCTGCAAACGAGCCCAGGTGAGCTTCTCAGGAAGCGACCACCAAAAATGGTCGAGCCCCATGAGAGGTGTCTGAAAATGATCCCCTCCAAATGGAAAAATCAGGATTAACCAGTGGCTTGAGGGGTATCCAACTCTCACACAAAGCCATATGCACAAAATCTAACACTGCTCACCGCAGTCGGATAGCGTCCGCCTGAAAGAGTGCAAACTCTCCAAAGTCCGCTGCATCTCGTGAGCAGAATTCTTGGAACCCTTGGGGCAAAAACTGTCTCGGCAGGGGCTGGAAAGGACTTCTCTGCAAGACTTTGCCATCAATTCCAATTCTGCTCAAACAATCCCTCAAGCTCCAGCTGTAGCAAAATTTACACATTTCACCATCAGATCTTTTCAGTGGGTTGTCTTTGTTCACGGGCATGCCATACCACTCAGAAGTGAGATTTGGCGAGCTTCAAAATGCTGGAACCCCAACGTTGGCATCAGCCAACTTTGAATTAATTGAACATACGTTGAGCATACCTGAACTTCCATGTGCTTCCGAGAGACCGGATCGACGTGTTCATGGATGTTTCGAGATGAATACTTCGAGTCAACGGAAACTTGTCGCTTAAAATTGTCCGGTGGTGCGGAAGGCATGCTGGGCTTGTGGATGATCGGAACCTGGCAGAATGAACAGGACGACCCAAGATACTTTAAGGGACAGGTGATTGCAACTGCTGCAAACCAGATTTGCATTGATGGATTACATATCCATACAAGTGTAAAAAAATCTCTCATCTTCTTTCAGCTGAGCAGGAGAGTTTGACATCGTCTCCAGCAATGCAAATCTTTTTCGGCGTCTTGTCAACAACTTGATGTTGCGAAACGTCTGCAACTGGTATATGGGACCTTGATTGAAGCCAACCACTTGATTCTTGCTCGGCCAAATTATATATCAATTATCCAGTTATCCATATGATATTTATCATCTAATTTGAATGTGGATCTATATAACCCAGGCCCAGGACCCAATGTGATTTTTCATGGAAACATCGGAAGCGTCCATGGGAAAATATGGGATAATCATCATAATCATCTCTGAATATAGGTGATAGTAAAAATTATCGGAGGGTCAAATAGAGGATGCTCACCAGCAGAATGTCAAGATCGCCTCTGGAGCGGTCGCTCGATAAGACTCATCATCACTGGTGTCTGTGTTGGCCTGCAGAAGGACAGCCACCAGGGCAGCCAGCATCATGGCAGCAACACAATGGGTGCATAACAATACCAGTACCTCTGTGCACAATAATTGGTAACCACCCTGCGTGTGTGATATGTTAAGTTCAATGAAAACAACGTAATATATATATATATATACACAATTATATACATATACAGTATATGTGTGTGGGTGCGCGCAAAACACTATATATCATATATATATATATATGATGATGATGATGATGGTGATGATGGTGATGGTGACGATAGATGATGACAAATGATGATATATGATGATATATGATGATAAATGATGATGATGGTGATGATGATGATGATAGATGATAGATGATAGATGATAGATGATAGATGATAGATGATATAATATTGATGATAAATGGTAGATATAAATTGTTGTTGTTGTTGTTGATGATGATGATGATGATTATGAATGATGATTATGGATGATGATGGATGATGATGAATGATGATGAATGATGATGAATGATGATGATGATGATGATGATGATGATGATGATGATGGATGATGATGATGATGATGATGATGATGATTATGATTATGATGATGATGATGATGAATGATGATGCATGATGATGAATGATGATGAATGATGACGAATGATGACGGATGATGACGAATGATGACGAATGATGATGAATGATGATGAATGATGATGAATGATGATGAATAATGATGAATGATGAAGAATGATGACGAATGATGATGAATGATGATGAATGATGATAGTAAATATTCTATGACTGTGGGATACAAATGTACTCAAGCCAGACTTGCCCAAAACCTTGGAGTTTTGAACATCTGCAGCAATCTGTGGCTCCAACTGCCTGCGTCTCGATCTGTCCCGGCAGCTCCATGTTGTCTAGCAATCGTCGGTGGGCAAGTTGGCAGGACCAATGGAAATCAATGAGGTTTCTTGGGAAAATCTTGAACCCATTGAACCCCAAATAATTTGGGAATATTTGGGGTCTCCCCATACTTGTTATGTTCCCCTCCAGCAATTCTGGGAGAAACGCGGGAGAAAAAAACACATTATGACATGTAAAAACATTATGCAATCTTATCACATTATTTATGCAGCGCATGGCCACGACATGCCACTACCAAAGAGTTCCCCTAAGCTCCCGAAATAAAGTGTCGTATCACGGATGCAACCACTTGTGGTAGGTGCACAAAAACTGCAAGCCATGCGACTGATAACATCCTTTATACCGCTTTACTTCCTCACTTCCTCACAATCTGTTTCCATACAATCCCTCCCCCTGATCAGAATGACCTCCCCCTGTGAACCGGAAAAAGGGGCCCAACATATGAGCTACCAGATTCAATAGATTTTCCACCAAGATTTCTGCAGTGTGGTGGGAGGAACACTTGATTATCTTGAATGATCTGACTGCACTGTCCCAAGCCCTCACTCACTCTCAGCGTCTCTCGGCCTGCAATGAGGTCTACCATCAGATCACCATTCATCGGAAAGCAGCTGATCAAGGGCCGAAACAAATACAATGAAAAAAGACATAAGACTCCTGACCAGCGCGCATGAGGTAAGTCATGAACAAATGCAAATCCATTCAAATGCATACCCAAACGTGGTAATGGTGGCAATGAAAATATTGTTTCCAAATGACGATGATGCTGGGGGTGATGATAATGATGACGACGACGATGACGATGAATGATGATGAATGATGATGATGATGATGAGGAGGAGGAGGAGGAGGCGGAGGATGATCCTCTCAGAAAGGAGGTTTTGTCTCAGTTGCGTCGCTCTTTAGAGCCCCTTTTCTGCCCGGGCGTGTCCGGAGGAATCGAACAAGAGCGCCGGATGACCTACAGTACACCCGGAAAATGGGATCAATTTGATGGGAAGGAATCTCCTTGGTGACGACTCTCTGGGCGAAACTGGGTGCCCCACCAGCTTACCAATTGCGAACCCCAAAGGAACTTGGCTGTTGTGGACCTACATCATGCCATATCCATCCGGGTTCGAATTTGGGGGAAGGGGTCGCACCCGGCTTCTTGTAAGCATAAACTGGTGGGATTTTGAAAACCTTTATTAAATAGATCGGTTTTTGGGAATTTTGGCCCTTGCAAAAAGCATAGGTTTTTAGCATCCACATTCGACTCTAATTTTCGTCATCATTTTGTAAGGTGACAACTTTCTTCATGATATGAATGTTGTATCCCACTCAAAGGACCTTTTTATAAGAAGTTGTGATTTCAGATAGCATCTTTGGGTATGAGTTTGTAAGGCAACAACTTCTGGTTCCCCGTTTTTTTCCGGTCTAGTTGAAATTGAAACCTTTTTGTAAGGATTCCTTTTCTTTGCCACCTTTTGTATTTTTGTATTTTTGTTTCTTTGGCATCATTGCCTACCAAAACTCCTGTCACGATGTCTTGCGTTTGTGTTATCACATGAGTACCATAAAAAAAAACACATGAAAGTTGAACACGAAAGAAAATGTACAAAATGAAAATATTAAATATGAGATAGTCGTGAGCGTAGCCACACTTACAACTTGCAAAAGAACCTTGGCCGACACAACACCCGGTGAGAAGCAAGTTGGTGCATCCACCAAATCCAAAAAGAAATTGAACTCAAAATGGCTGCCATAAAACTTGGACTGTGCCTTACAAAATGACAAGGTGCTTGTAGCCCCAGGAAGCTGCCATGAAAGGATGTTTTACATTTTGCTGTGTCAGCGCTGTGGTTTCGAAAATAGCCAAAACAGCTATCAGATGATTGAGTAAATTCAAAAACATGTACAGATCTGAACAATGATTTGTATCAATACCTAAAAATCATATATTCTTACAAAATGGTTCTTCTACTCTTGACGACATCTCCTTACAAAATGTCATTGCACACCCCGCTGATTTTTTTAATGTTCAATAACAGCATCTTTTTCTTACAAAAATTATCAAAAAAACTCAATGGTCTTATAGAATGAGTTGGCCCCTCAAAACTCTTACAAAATGAACACTTCAAAATGTACAACTTTGCCTTTTAGGTGTCACGTTACAAAATGCCCCGGTTAGGGGGCTTCTTGTAACTACACAATATATAAACATATATAAACCATTTATAAGATTCCAAATTATAAGGGAAATTCCAACGGGGATCCATATCCTCATTTCATGACACTTGAAGACATGAATTCAAAGTGCTTTCAAAACACTTGCTGCGGCGGTGATTTTTGACTTTCGCGCTTCACTTCACACTTCCTCGATCTCCGTCCCCTACAGTTTCCACGTTTAAAACCCAGCGGGATCCAGTGGTTATCACCAAAGACAAACCTACCTTCTTTCACGGAAGCGCACAGCCAAGCTGTGGCATTGTCTTGTTGACAGTTCAAACAAATTGACGGGACATTCGCCCTCATGCACAGACGCGCAGATTCAAAACTCTAAGGGAGCCAAAAAGCACTCCGTGTTGAGTGGTTGGGCGTCCCAACAGCCATCTGCCTGTGACAAAAATCAAAGGACTCGATGCATGGCAGGGAGTAACAATGGCATCCAGCATGGAGTACCAGGCATTTATCCTCCAAAGCACTCCCCCTGTAAGATCATGAAAGGTCTTTCACCCCCCTAATCCACCACCAAAAATGAGAGAGGCCAACGCTGCCAACAAGATTCAAGAACATAACCACAAGGTGTGATGGTTTGTTGCGTTTGACTGTTCAAACTGCACATCTTACGTCGTAAGCGCTTAGACTTTCCCGTTTGCCAATGTGTGGCCGAATCTATTGGTATACAAATTGCAACAGAGATAGATAATTACAACACTCGTTGACACTCATTGTGTACACGTCACGTCAAGCATGCAAACTAGTGCATCACCTTCATTTGCTGTGATTCCCGTCTAGGTGAAATTTACTTTCTTGGCAATAGCTTGACATGCCAACACTTTGCCGCTGACCTTCATGTGCCATTTCTCGGGCAAATCGAATGCTTAATGGTGCTCAAATTCAGCACAGCAGGTATCATGCCAACATGTAGCGTACAGATTCGAAATGTCAAAGTCACTCCCCTGTAGAACGTGCAAGACATGCAAAGCCCCAGGCGAATTGAGAGATGGAGGAACTCTCCACATGGCGGGAGTGGTTGGCTGAAAATATTGGCAAATCGTCAGCGTCCCGCAAATTCGCGGCAAAGGCCTTCAAATTCAGCACATGTGTCTTCCCTTGGTCACTTTGGATACTTTTTGTTCCCTGTTGTCTTATGTTTACCATCCCTCGGTATAAGCACACTGGCGACCAAAAATCACCATGTTCATCCATTTTCAGCATTTAAGAATATCAATATAAATCATAATCATTCATAATCAAAATAATTCAAAATACATCCAAGATCATCCAAGAAATTCCAAGAACAGCATAGAACATCCATATATGAGTTTTGGATAGTTTCGGACTGCCAGGATGTCATTTTGGGTTTTATGTGCTCCTTTGGCGGCCTACCACCGATCGCGACTAACGCGCACTGGCGAGGTTGCCACAAACAGGTGACCGGGCAACCATCGTCCCCTGCGATTTCTGGGCGTGACCCATTCAGACCCATGACACATACAGATACCACATGATACCACACCGTTGATGAGAAAGGTTTATGCTTCACTGATTTTGAGTTTACATAGTTGAGGATGGGACAATCATGATGTCATGGGCAATCTTGTCACTGCGTTTTAAGTGGTAGGACTGGTAGGAACGCATAGGAATGCTATGAACGTCTCGGGATTTGACCAGGCAATGTGTTTGGATGAGGCTGTTGCTGCTTATTGAAAAGTGCCTTTCCAATCCTTTCCATAGAACGTGCTACGTCCTCCAATGTATCTGTATATCTCGCTATGTTTTGACACACGGCTGCTGGGCCGACTCTGGTTCCCCAGATCAACGAAGAGCTATGAAGAGGTCACACTTCACAGCCATCCAGGACCTCTTTCTTTGCAGCAGCATACTATTTCTAGTGTAACTTTCTCTCATCCTTGAACCGATTCAACCGACTCACAACACCAGGTGGTCGACTCCACAAAGACAAACAAAATGGGAATGAAAGGGTCAGCCACCAGCATGACTGGTTTGGCAGCAACACCGGGCTGCAAAGCGAGCGTGACGTCTTTGCATCGTTTAACGAGCTGACGTGGGTGCAGACCGCTTCTGCCGAGCTGGCTTCTAGGTTGCCAAACACAACGGCAGATGAGATGGCATGCACCATACGCTCAAGCGAACTCAAGCCACCAATCAGTTTGCTGGCATTTCAAGCTGTGAGAGACATGCGGCCCTCTGCCACTCTGGAATCTATCATCATATAATTATTGGTGGTTGTCCCTTGGCACGCTCCTGATCTTTTGAAGTGGCCGATTAAACGATGCTGTCTGCAAAATGGTGCCAGTAATTTGCGGTGCTGCAAATATGCGTGCCGTAATCATTCCACATCCAAGCACATGTGTGTTCCATTCTGTTCCCCATGATGACACTGCTCAATTGTCAATGGAGTGATTTAAAGGAAAATCATGGAAAATCGACCATCTACAGGAAGGTTTTTACCCCCATTGGGGGGGTTCCGGTTAAACATGTTCAAGCCGAACCATTGAACTGTTGGATCCTCCCCATCAGACTTCACTATCTTCACCTATGCTTCAGGGTCTTGGCGAGCACTATTGGGCTCGTCTGTGACTGTCAGCGATGTCACAGACGCAAAGGATGACCGAGCACGACCTTGGCATCGGTTGGATTGCATCATTTCTGCATCAAAACAAAAAAATTACTTTACTTCGTGTGATCCCCACCATGACATTTATATATTTTCTTACTGGCAAATCTTCTGGCATTCTATCTGACATATCTTCTGACATTCTATTTGGCATATCTTCTGGCATATGATCTGGCATATCTTCTGGCATTCTATCTGGCAAATCTTCTGGCA
>Ga0126342_10011822_pt1 | contig 15585 bp, 16 predicted proteins | sample Cyp1metagenome_FD_92528 | JGI IMG/M metagenome (GOLD analysis project Ga0126342, IMG submission 92528) | Coral microbial communities from Lord Howe Island, Old Settlement Bay, Australia - Cyphastrea 1 metagenome | ecosystem: Host-associated > Invertebrates > Cnidaria > Coral ...
AACTATAATAATATAATACAATAATATAATATAATAATATAATAATATAATATAATAATATAATATAATAATATAATAATATAATAATATAATAATATGATAATATAATAATATGATAATATAATAATATGATAATATAATACAATATCATATGATATGATATGTTATAATACCATATCATATTATATGATATATGATATGATATAATATAATAGATATGTAACATATACACATAATAATAAATAAATATATATATATATTCTATACGTATGGTATGGTATGGTATAGTAGGGTAGGGTAGGGTGTAGGTAGGTAGGTATGTAGGTATATATATATATATACACATAAAGAAGACTGGACAGGTGCCCAGGAACAGCCATGCAGAAAAGTCACTGGAATATCCTAATATATATATATACACATATAATTATATATACCCCAAAAGAATGAAACCTGCAAAAACAGACAGTCTGCACCATTTTTCTTCTGCACCAATTTGTAAGATGGAAGATCAAGGGATTTACCTTCCAACAATGCCATGGCATCCCAATGTATCCCGATGGAATCCCAATCCAGACTTTGTGTACTAGTGATTACTAGTGTACCAAGCCGAGAGCACTCCAGGAAGAAAGTCATGTGAATGTGCAAGAAAGCACAAGAAAGCACAATCATGCAAAGTGGGAATTGCAAGCCGTACTTGTAGCCGATGTTGATGCTCAGAGAGAGGCTGACGCCAGTTCAAAGCCTGCACGGGCTTCGAGGGTTTACTGCTGAAGATTTTGGTGTATGACGGCTCTTTGGGGAATGCTAGTTTCTCTGTGAAGGAAGGGAAAGACCTATCAGAAATATTCAGAAATTGGAGAATGACAGCAGTGAGGGAGTGAAAACCATGCGAAGACAATGTCCAAGATCTCCAATGTATAGAAATTCTATCAGACAAATTCGAACAAGAGAAACGCCGTGACACTGTGATGAAACGAGCGCATCGCCGCATCGCCTGGCAAATGAGGCTATTCGGCGCCAGAAGGACCCGCGGCAAGAAATGCCTGGGATTCCCAGATGATGTCCAAATCCCAAATTCAAAATCATCTAAGAGACAAACATCTTACATAAGTTTACTTTGTTTTAAGATGTTTTGATGATTTTGCTCATAAGACATTGCTATCCTGTGTGAACGTGGGCAATGTATATGTGAAGCTATGGCACCGAAACATTGATACATCGAGAATAGAAAACGTTCTTTTTTTTCCACTACAAAACATTTGATCTGCAACAGTCGGTTTGTTTGTTGCCCCGCCTGCCGTTCCTTTTCCTGAGATTGGAGCTGCTTCTACTATGGCCATATTGGCAAAGCAGATCCTTTGACTTGCCACATTTTTTCGCAGTTTTGCTTTGCAGTCCTGTTTAAGCTGTTTTGACATGTTTTGGCTGTGCCGGGTTGCCTGTGGAAGTCATCAACGAAGAATCTTTGCAGGACCGTGTCCTGGCGGATGGACGGATTGAAGCGAAGCACCTGGAGGAGCCAATCTAGTGCTGGATATTACACCTCGATTGACAACCAACAAAACCAACAAAAAACCGTCTGAAAGAATCAGGTTTGAATCTGTTTGGATGCTCATGATAGAAATCAGCCATGGTAAAGATTAGCATTGCAATGAAGAGCTTTGCAGCACTAGTGACGTTGCTGCTCACACCTTCAAACAGAGTGGGGGTATGGTTCCTCTGGCTTTCATCCAAACACATTCACAGACCTGACAAGTGTGTTTCCACAATTCTACCCTAGCACCCAGGAGCGAGAGAAGCAGTGCCAAAGGCCGTTCCACCTGAAAAGCGAGCGGCTAGAAAAAAGCCTGAGACTTGTTGAAAGCCTCGTGATAATTCGTGATATCGTGATATACGGTACATTGTGTGTACGCAGTGTACGCCAGTATAAATTTAGTGCCTTTGTGCAGGGCCGAGCGGCCAAAGCCTTTGGCAACGACGCCATCTAGTAGCAGCTTGACGACGTCTGCCGGTGCATGGAAAAGTCCAAGGCACACACCGGCATGGTGATTGACGTGATTGGGATGTGGGTGTGATGTGGGTGTGAAGTTAGATGTGCTGTGAAGGGAAACAAAAATGATTGACTACGAGTCACAGGACTCCATTCTACCCTTCTTCATGCATTCAATATCATTCAATCTGTTTGACTGAACCTTTAATGTTTGGATATGTTTGGTGTCTGATTCGTGGAATCCAGCTGCTGCAAGCCTGGAGTCTCATACCTACGGCCCTACGGTAAGAAAAGGCACAGGTTTGGCTCTTGCAGAGATGACATGACACAAATTAGCATCACTGAAGTCTTCATGCTATGGAGGCATCTCCTTGAAATCCATGTTGAATCACATGTGTAAGTCCAATAAACTTCCAACATTTCCTTTCTCGGGTGCTGCTATGTGCTGCTTTCCGCTTCTTCTTTTGTCCAGGTCGCGAGCAACAAGTCCTCGATCTCGGTAGGGGTACTAAGGTGACCATGCGATCTCTCCGGGTTCATCCAGATCATCAGAGAGCACAAAGGTTTTTTTGAAGCGTGTGCAGCTTGCGCTCAAGTCCATAATTTCATGATTCTTTTTTGGTTATGATATTTCACGATCGACATTCTTTTTTGTTTTTTTTGTCTTTGATGCTGTGCGGCTTTTTGCAACTGGTATCAGTCAGGCTGTAAGCGGTCCAACTGAGCAATGCCAATGACGTGGCTGAGGATGTCAGACGTTTTCTACAGCCAATTCTCGCCCACTCGATATCCAGAGACAGCCATGAGCTAAGCTTGTCAGACTTTGAGCCAAGCTTGAGACAAGATGGACAGGTTGTGACAACCAGTTGTCATGACTGCATACATTCACCTTTTTCCATGTTTTTCATTTCCTTGTCCTGCCAGCAGTGGACTCTTCTGGCTTGGAAACCATATTTTGGCCGTTTATGGCCGTTTGCAGCTTGCTGGAACACTTCAACACTGCATGTTTACCACTTCCTGGTGCATTTCTCATGGCAGCTTTATAGATAATACGCAACAGTCACTCAAATTCAATACCGAAGTGCACGGATATGAAATCATTTTGGGCACACATTTGATTTTTCAATTGCTGTGTAAGATGCCTTGATTGCATTTTGTTGGGGGGGATCGCTGTGCCAACGATTGCCGCTGAGGCTGCCGCAGTTTGAGCCTTGGTTTGGTCACTTGCTGACCTGGGCTAACATCGTTTGCTTTTGCCACACCTTGTGGTTGAACATGTTCGAACATCTTGCGATATGTTTCGTATTTTCATCTTTCTCAACGCAGAGCTGCTCCCTTTTAGGTGCTTTGCAATTTCCAGTGCCAACAGTTCACATAGCTTGAAAATGGATGAAAATTGGTATATATTGGTGTTTAGCATTGTTGAGCCCCAAAGTGAATCCTTTTGGAGATTAATCAGACTTCATCAGCCTGGCGTCGACAACAATCAGCAATCAGCATTTATTGTCATTTTTGCAGAGTCGCAAGGAAACTAATCGGCTTCAACCGGAAATTAAATTGGGGCCGGCCCTGGTGAAGAATTGAGTTACTTTAGTATTTACTGGCTGGTGCTCAAGCAGGAGTGGATGAGTGGAGCTAGGTGTAAAGAACAGATTTTTTAACATTTTGGGAAGCACAGTTTTCATGAACAATTGTTTCATATTTGACGCTGAGGCGCAACGATCGCCTATGAGGACTTGCCATTTTTGAATATACTCGATTATGCTGCAATTGTGTTACAATGATTCTGGACGAATTTCAAAAGCCCTAAGACAGCAAAGGTGTAGTTCACCACAGATAGGCGGCGCATATGCAATACAAACAAAGAACATCAAAGAACACCCGTGGCTGCTGCACTCCTTTTTCGCTGCATTGTTTTACACGGCTCCAATTTGACAGACCACCCACACCCCTTTTTACATTTTTTACATTATTTGTGCAGAAAACAGTTTGAACCTCTTGCAGCTGTAGGACCTGTTGAAATATCGAACAAGGAAATGCAGTCCTGGGACATCCCAAAAAGAACATACCGTATACCTTTACCATACTTTACCATTCTGAGGTTGAGAAGGAGTGACAGAAAAGACTTTTCAGGACCCAAACTTATCCAAACTTCAAGGTGAGCTGAGACTTGTTTGCTGCGGAATTCCAGGAGCGCCATTGCTTCGCAGGGACATCCGATTGATTTGGTGCCCAAATGGCAGCCACCTCGGCCAACAGGGCTCACAGGTGCGAAGATTTGCGCAGGGTCAAGCTTTATTTTGATTTATTTTGGGCATCTCGGGATGGCGCATTTCAATGTCTGCAATGACCGGGTTTGTCTTGCGCATTTCTAAGACCTGAAAGGGCCTTCCATGGCCTTCGTTTTCAATTTTTTTCAAATCTGAACAGAGCAAGAGTACGCGCAAACACCCCGTTTCGCCCACACCCTTCTTGTCTTGGGAAGATCAACAAAGGTATTAGGGAATTCAAAAGTCCCACCCCCGTTAAACTTTACATTCATTTTACATTCATTGAAGATCTTCAATAAGAGTTTAATTCTCCCACCCCCGTTAAACTTCTACATTCATTGAAGATCTTCAATAAGGGTTTAATTCTCCCACCCCCGTTAAACCTCTACATTCATTGAAGATCTTCAATAAGGGTTTAATTCTCCCACCCGCGTTAAACCTCTACATTCATTGAAGATCTTCAATTCATTGAAGATCTTCAATAAGGGTTTAATTCTCCCACCCCCGTTAAACCTCTACATTCATTGAAGATCTTCAATAAGGTTTTAATTCTCCCACCCGCGTTAAACCTCTACATTCATTGAAGATCTTCAATTCATTGAAGATCTTCAATAAGGGTTTAATTCTCCCACCCCCGTTAAACTTCTACATTCATTGAAGGCCATCAATAAGAGTTTAATTCCCACCCCCGTTAAACCTCTACATTCATTGAAGATCTTCAATAAGGGTTTAATTCTCCCACCGAGGTCAAACTTCTATATTCGTTGAAGATCTTCATTGATGATGATGATGATGATGGTGATGATGATGATGATGATGATGATGATGATGATGATGTGGAATGAACCCGCACAGGTCCCTCTGCTGTGCGTTCTGATCTAGAACATCAAGTTAACAATAATGCTAAAATATCCAATTTTTACCACGTTTTCAGCTCATACGAAGAAGGCGGGCCAACAGGCGCGGGCAAGACGAGGTGTTTGGCCGTAAGAGTAGTCTCTTTATATCTTCACCAGACATCGTTTTCTCGCTGGTCAAACTCAGTCGCCGTGTGCGTTTCTCACATCCCGCAGTTTCTTGTGTTCAGGGAGAAGCAAGAGTCCAACTGGAGGAAGACTACCTGGGTGGACAAGAGGCAGCATATCAGATGTGCTGTGTTTCTTGCATGTAAACTAATCCTGTCATATCCTGTCCCCGAAGTGCACTTGGGCTGCTGTTTTGTGCCACAATACCGGTCTCAATTTGTTGCCCTCTTTGATCATGATCATACAGCATACAAATAATTCCGAACCTGAATCAAGGAGTGTAACTAATTTTGCGAATTCAAATTTGGATGAGAAGACAACAAAACGTGTATAATTAATTATAATTACATAATTTATATAATTATATTATAATATTATATATATGTTACAATATATATATATATATACATATTTCAAATATTTTGAAAGCATACACATGTGCTGGGACTTTGAAAGGCTACTAGCTGCTGCAAGTGAAGCTTCTGGTTTCGAAGTGCTAGTTTTTGCGCAGACAGGCAGTTGCCGCAGTGTGAGCCCACCAGGCATGGAAATTTGAAGGGCTTGTGGACAAAGTAGACACACATACGAATCATCATGATATTAATATAAGAGTCACGGTCAAAATGGTTGAAGACCACTTTAGTATTGCAGGAGTTTTTTGTAAGAGATGTGCACGAAACACTATAAAGCGATAGGCCCCCCCCCCAAAGCGATAACCTGGGACCATACACGACAATCCATTTAACTTGGCGTAAACCAAGCAAATACTGTTATGCACATTCACAGAACCGGCAAAACCAATGAGAGAAATTCAACCTGTGGTGCCCTGTTTCCTGCAGTTACCCTATCATTTGGTATCGAACTCGCTCGCTCGCTCGCTCTCTTTCTTTCGTTCGTTCGTTCTTTCTTTCTTTCTCTCTCTCTCTCTCTTTTTTTTTCTCTCTCTCTCTCTCTCACACTCTGTCGTTTTTGCGGCAAATTTCCTTCGAACAATGTCATATGTTCGAGGGATTATTTTGCGATAACCTTAGCGATAGCCATTTGTTGCACTCGATCCCCTGGCCAAGCCATAGAGCCATTTCCACAAGTTTAGAAAGGACATGAATGCAAAATGAAAGGAAAATGCATGCAAATGAAAGGAAGAAAGGACATGCATGCACATTGGAATGAAAATGAAAGGAATATGAAAGGAAAATGAAGGGAAATGAATACAAATGAAAGGATAATGAAAGGAAAATGACAGGAAATGAATGCAACATGAAGGGAATATGCATGCAAATGAAAGGAAGAATCAAGTCCGATTCCACAACTTCTCCGGATTGCGCAACTAGGATTGCGCAACTCTTTGGTCGGATTGCGCAAGTAGGATTACGAAACTTGGCTTGCGCAACTTCCAGGATTGCGCGACTCCGCTTGCGCAACTTCCAGGATTGCGCAACTCTGCTTGCGCAACTCGTAGGATTGCGCAAATGCTTTTGACAGATTGCGCAACTCCCAGGAGTGCAACTCTGCTTGTGCAACTACGCTGGCCCGATTGCGCAACTCTGCAACTACACTTCCTCCAGACATTTCCAGCCCCCATAGAACTTGAAAATGACAAGTGCCGTCCACAAGAGCAAGACGTTATCAAAATTCCCATTCCCATGGAACTTCAAGCTGACTTGGAGTGTCCACAAGGTTAAGACGATATCAAAATTCCCAGCCCCATGGAACTTCAAACTGACTTGGAATGTCCACAAGGCTAAGATGATATCAAAATTCCCACCCCCATGGAACTTCAAACTGACTTGGAGTGTCCACAAGGTTAAGACGGTATCAAAATTCCCATCCCCATGGAACTTTAGAGTTTCGCAATACCAGTTTCACAATCTGACCCCAGAGTTTCACAGTCCGCCTTTAGAGTTGCACAATCCTACTTTATAGTTTCACAATCTGCATTTCAAGTTTCACAATACAAATTTCACAATCCGTGCGGCAAGTTTCGCAATCCGACTGGCAAGTTTCACAATCCAAGTTGCACAATCCGCCTGGGAAGTTTCACAATCCGACCGGGAAGTTTCACAATCCGACATTGGCCACGAAAGGAAAATGAAGGAAAATGCATGCAAATGAACCCATAATGACAGGAACATGAACTGTTGCCGAAGCAGCTGAAACCAACAAAACAACTCCTCGATCCATTTCCGAGCCTGTTTAGGAATGGATTTTGGTTTCATGTTGGATCTCGAATATGCATGAATATGCTGATTTCCACAAAGCGCTGGAAAGCGATAGGCCCCCCCCAAAAGCGATAACCATAACAATAGCAACTAATCACATGTAAAGGGTTTTGACAGAAACTCTAATAATTAATTAATAAGTATAAATAGATTATATATACACATAATATGCATACCCGTACATACACTCCAGACTAGACAAAGTGAGGACCCTAACTCTCAGAGTGAGCAAGAAAAACGGGAGGTACCGGTATCATCAAAAAGTGCTCATCACATGTGGCTGGAACCTTTCATATCGAAGGCGTCATCACCTTCCCGTTTGCCCGTGCTCCAAACTTGGAGCTTCGCTCAGGCCGTTCCGGCCTAATGGCGTCCAATGACTGTCTCCTGCGGTTGCGACAGCGTCAGACAGACGAACACGTGGAGGAGTTTGGATGTATTTCGTTTGGATTTGCTGAAATTTGCTGCTTCACAGCTGCCAGGACCACATCAGCAAGCTTCTGGCTTATGAGCAGAAACTGACCCGCCAGTGGACTGCCTCTGAGCCTGGAGCCTCAGGGCCCGCTGGAATTTGCTTGAAGACTTCACGCAGGAGGTGAATAAAAGAAATGGAAGTGGCAATATGTGGCAATGACATTTGTTGATATCAACATATGTCAACATGTTTTATCATGTTTTATCATGTTTTATAATGTTTTATCGACTATTGTTGGAAGAAGGCCGGTTCGTTGACATTATTTGGAGCTATTTGGTGGGTACATCATCCTCCCCGCAAACTCAGCTCCAGATCTGGTTTTACTTGGGAACTCTGGGGGCATCTCTGGGCTCGCTGTAGCGCAGGTTCAGACTCATCGGCCAGGAGTTGCGAAGTCCGATTTACAGGGACGCGGCCAAGCCAGGAGCTGAGGATAGCTGAGGATAGGTGAGCGCTCAGGTGAGGATAGGTGAAGATGGGTGAGGGTCCTTACTTTTGAAGAGCAGAATACTTCCTGATTGCAACATGTTCCATCATGTTCCAAACTCATGCGCATGAGGTATAATTATGGTCGTAATATGTCGCGATATATTGCTCTACCAAGCTGAGAGGATCCATACTAGTATATGGCGTATGTTGAGACTGGGACATACCGAGAGACACGCATGAAAAACAGTATCTACTATACAAAATAAAACAAAGGATGCACAAGACATATCAAGACATCCTCACGTTGAGCGTTGCAACATGTTGCGCTGCCTTGCAAAGGTCCCCATCTAGCATGGCTCGGAGAGTTCGCAGTCCTCCGAGGTGGGGTTTGCCGAGGATGTCGTGGTCTAAGAGAAAAAAAAAACATGAACTTATGACTTGCACATCTTGCGCTCGCTGCAGAAATGATGTACAGTTGCAAACTACATGCTCAAACTGCAAACTCAAACCACCTTCGTAGCGTTAAATTTCAGGGCACACAAACCAGACCAGTCCCAGTCAATGCTGACTGGCGGCTTCTGGAGCGTGGCAGAACAGATGCAATGCAACTTCTATCTTACTCACACGTCACATGTCTCTTCAAGACCTGCCTCTTCAACTCACTGGACGAGGGTGCTGGGAGCTAAAAAAAAACTACATAAATAAAGCATAATAAAGCTAAAAAAACTAGACAATAGCACTCAAGCACGCTAAGGAAAAGCTCTTGGAGGGAGTGCCCCTTCCGCGGCCCAAAAGTGTTTTTTTAAACCTTTTTTAGCTTTTATTTTTTTAAAAGTGGTTTTGTTCTTTCTATTTTTTTAAGGTTTTTTAAAACTTTTGTTAGCATTTTTCAGCTTTTTGTATTTTTCTCTTGTTTCTTTCAGTTTTTCTGAATGTTCTTTGGTTTAAAGTTTTTGTAGCTTTAATATCCTTCGGCATTCCCTGTTTCTTCTGCAGATTTTGAATTGATTGTATGGAGTGCCAGTGGTGAGATCTCCAAAAAGAACCAAATATCACGCAGAATAGGATTGGTTTTTTCTAGCATTTTGTAGTTTTTGTTTGGATTCCTTCAGCTTCTTGTCGGATTCCCGTGGGATTCCTTTAGCATTTTCCAGCTCCAAATTGTTTGAAGCGACACCTCTTGAAGAGGCATGCCATATGATCCTATGATTCTAATCCAGCTCAAAGCGTGAGGCCAAGCGGCCACACAGTCATTACATGTTATGACTCAGTTATGACTGTTTCCTCTAAAGACCAGGGACTATGACATTGACATTTCCCCAAAAGGAGTTGAACTTCACAACAATTACATAATATATATATATATATGTATATATATGATTATATATGTGTATTGTATTGATCTAACAGTCTCACTCTTGAACATATTGAACCATACCCACGAATCATTCCGATTGTGCATCTCAGTTTCTCATGAACCTTTGAATCGGTGTCACCAAAGATCAGTGCCCCTCAAGAGTTGGAGGGTGCTGATTAAAAACTGCAAACACAACAGAAACTGCTTGTCAAAACCACCTACGCTGGCAGCTGGTTGAGCACTTGAGCACCTTCCGCGTAGCTTTTCATAAGCTTTCCGCCACTCTCCAACTCTGGACGGATCAGCTGGAACTATGAACTGGTAAAGAACCTCAGTGAACCTGGACCAGTACGGGTAAAGAATCCATACATACCAAAAATACCAATGTCTTTTTGTCCGACCGTGGCAATTGCCAGGTTCGAATTTGGAGCCCGTCAGTAGAGTGAGATGCACTGGCAGTTGTCGGATTCAGCTGAGGGACCAAGTGATGAATTTTACCTTGGAACATCAGAGGGAACTGCCCGAGCCACAATATATATATATACACATAATTACGTATATAGATCATATATAATGTTTCTGCGGTTGCAAAGCTTGGTCGAGTTTGACAAACAGTAGCAGCTTGGTATCAGTTGATTGTCCCTTGTAGTCTTGTTTGTTCCGGTCATTTCAAATTGGATACATAGAAGCCGATGTTTGAAATCCGACCAAGAGGGTCAGGACTTGTTGTGATTTGTATTTGGCGCACTTGCACTGCTAGAGTGTGCCGTGTATCAACAAATGCTTGCCGGATCATGCACTCAAGCAACGTCATCAAATTATCAACAGTGTTTGCTGGAGCCACCACAAATAATTGATCGGATTTTTCCATGGCCCTGATATTGGATCAGTAGTGATCAGTAGCAATGGTTGTTGCATCCTCATAGCTGGTCTTTGCTTCCTCCTGCCCATGTCTGAATTCAGAATAAACTAGAGATACTAGAGTGACGTGTTGTTTTCGAAGACCTTTCGCACAACCAATGTTACAGATAGGTCTTTGCTCTTGCTTTTTGGTATCTAGATTTAATGACAATGTAGACTCTTGATTTGCATTTGAATGGATTTGGCAGAAGTCCCCACGCCATGATTGCCCGAAGGACTTATTGACTCCGGTGTGTTTCCAGTGCAAATGAAATGGAACAGCAAAAACGTTATATAGACAAGGATGTGCTGATCAGGCACGGCTTTCCGAAGCTAATGAAACAACATGGACTCGTTTGGATGCAGGCAGGACTGTTCCTGCTGTTGGCCCTTGATTTGATTATAGAGTATGCAGTGTGATACGTTGGAGGGTTAAGCAAGAAACAGTTGCATCACATTGTGGCATACTGGAAACGTAGAACATCCAAGGACCAGCAAACTGTTGGAGTTTGACCATAGATGCTCTCAAGGGACTGAAATTCAGCAGCTTCAGCGCTCACGCCGCTGAGTTCGGAAATACAACAAGTGCTTGCAGCAAAACGATTTGGGAACATGTGTGTTGATTTGCATTGATTTGAATTGTCCAAGATCAAGACATTCCAAAGTAATTACTTTGCGCGGGCATATCAATCATTCTATTGAGTGGCTGAATGTGGCTGTAGCATGTTCAAACACATGGTTTGAAGGCAATGTATTTTCTTAAATTTGCAGGCAAAGCCCTTATGCTGGTGAAGATGAATGGAATGGAGCCAGCAGCATGTGTGCAAGATGTCTTCATGGTTTCTCTTATAGACTCGCACTTATTTCTTGCCATGTTGTGGATCAATTGTTAGTTCCCACGAATCGTCTGGAATCGGGATCCTTCTCAATCTGAGTGAGATGTTGGCAATGGTTTGATTTTGAATCTCCATCATATGTATCCACTGTATATCTCTGTGTTTGTCTGTGGATTTGGTTTGCTTCTTGAACTTTTCGTGCATCTTGTGGACTGCGGCCCAAACCCGCGGCAAGACGTCAGAGGTCAGTGACATGGCCAGGAGATTCCATGACCTTCTGAAGATGACTTTGACTTCGGACACTTTTACGAACACAGTAGATACTCGTAACTTTTCACACTAGATCACAGGATGGAAAAGACTGATAGATCTGATACAGTAGGATGTAAATGGATGTGGTACTCCACATAAGCGTGTATGCTGCCTTGCTCTTCTCTTGCTCTAGGGCCAAGATCGTGGATTCATTGGGGTTCATAGAGTATTGTAATCACTCCATTGAGATTGATGATGCCTACCTGAGGGCTCTGGAACCACGTGAATGTTGCAAAAGTGTAGCAACTTCAGGACAAGCCTCGAGGAAGAGGCACCAAGCTGCATTTCTTTTCTTTCATACTGTACCGTGTCAGGATGTCTCATGGGTCTGAGCGTCCTGGCACTTGGAGTTCAGAGTTGTTTGGTACCAGGTGTTTCTTACTATCCGCAAATCGTATTAAATCTTGGAGTGTGCGGATCCAAAACATGAGATGAAATCTAAATCCGAATCATGAGCCGTGATTACCAGTGTTTGAATTTTGATTTTTGATAATGATATAATATTATGATATAATATTGCTTTGACTTTGACTTACCAAAACCTGCAAGTCCTTCTGGAAGCATATCATCAGGTTGAACACGTTTCAACGGCATTTTGGTTGCAAGGATAGCGCTGGCCGCCCTCAGATCCTGGCACAATTGGCCAAGGATATCAGATGTTGCGATGTTAGTGGTGCTTTGTACAGGTGCTGAGAGTTCTTCCGGAAATGTCTCGGAACTTTCCCAAGACTTTTGTGATCAGTCGGAAGGAAATTTGTGTGGATATACATGGCAGTAAGAGAGAAAGATGTGATGTCTGGAAATGTCTAGCATAAAGCATAACAAATTCCCTTTAATTAGATGATGCTTTGGAACGTTTCTTTTCGTGCTTGAGCCTGGATACTCTTCAGAGTCTTCAGCAAATGGTTTTGATTTCCATTGCCATCGCCCGTAGCTTTTGCATGCCGCATACTGTACCATGACCACTTCATTCTCCACGGCATTGGTCCCCATATGCTGTCAAGGACATCTCGGAGCTTATCCGAAATGCACGCAGTGGTCGAGGTGACACGGAGCCAGTTGAGGCTCGGGGCACCAGAATTCCTTAGAAAAGCTGATTTCAATCAACAGAGAAGCTAATGAATTTGAGAAACTTATGTTGCTATTTTTCAAACTCCTCACCCGTGCAGTAATTTTAGCAAAAGAGATTAACCGTTAGTACTTGTAACAAGAGCGGAAGCTTTTTTCTAAGCTGTAGCAGAGAAGACCCGGGCTATTGGTACCAGTACTGGTACCCTGCTTGGGGAATAAAATCTCACTCAGGAACTCAAGCAACAGGCATCCATAGGTGCTTAGAATCAATAGATTGCCTTTGCAACTAGGATTGCATGTTTTTTTTTGTATCTGCACATTTGCGCGATATAGATGGCAAGCTTGTGCAACCTTTGTTAGTATGTTCCCTGAACTTTACAGCTTCTTGAGTCAGCACATTTTTGCTTCGAAATTCGAGCAGCTTCATTGCCGAGTCAAGCTCACATTGCTTTCCCGTCAGGCAGAGGCAAAGACCAAAACAACGTCTTTGGAGCGCTTGCGAGCCTTACAGCGGAAGGAGAGCTATCAAATACTATCAACTGGCAAATTCGGTCGCCATGTCTCAGCTTGCAACTTGCTGCAACCCAAGCAAAAACATCAACGCGTTTTTTGCAAATCATTTTGTTTGCTGCAGTTGGATCCATCGAGTTTGTGTTCATCTTTGAAGATCTCTACATCATTCATCATCATTCATCATCGTTCATCATCATTCTATTACGTATATCTATCTCTCTGTCATCTCTGTCTATCTCTGTCTATCTCTGTCTATCTCTGTCTATCTCTGTCTATCTCTGTCTATCTCTGTCTATCTCTATATGCAGTTGCAGTAATTAAAATACATATAACACACACATAGATACATACATATATAATCATATATATATATGCATATTATATTATACAACTTATTTTCAGATTGGTCCTGCGTGGACATCCTCAGGAATCCGAAAACCACGAGCCTGTTCCTGTGCCTCCTGGACCTGCCCAGGCATGTCACAAAATGTCACAATTCCATACAATTCCACGATATTCCACGTTTCAGCAGATTTCAGCATCACACTTTAGCATTCGATAGCAGTCGTGCACGTTCAAAACAGGTTTGTGCACTTTTGGCGAATTTGGGCAGCGTCTGAAATAATAGATGCGGGTATTATAGCACTGGTAGCATGAAGGAGGTGTGTTACATAATGTTATATGTGTTGCATCACGCTCAACACATGTTCTGGTCTTTGCCAGGTGATTCAAGGTGCACAAATTACTGGCAAGGTGCGCAAGGGAGCCACATGAAAGAAATAACACAATAATCTTTTGCTTCACTTTCTTCAGTGAGTTTGAATAATTATGTCTAATTACAGTCATGATATACATACATATATATGGTAAGTCCCGTCGCACAGTCTCGCATGACAAGCAAAGAACTTGAATTCGCAAGAGGAGATGAGGGGATAGCACCAAAGAGCTCCCAGGAAAAAAAATAATCTATGAATCTTTGAACCTATGGATTCACGGCGGATGGTAAGCGAAGATGATGCCATAACTATTGCCATAGGCTCCCCGACACCCTGCCAGGCTGAGAAGCGCCAGGACTGGACCGGAAGAACCAAACGCTTGAAACATCGAAGAAACATCGAAACAAAATGAGAAAAACGTCACAAATTGCCACAAACTGACAGTCAAAACAATTCAATGCATGCCAAAACTGGCATCTATAGGCATAGAGCAGCCCTTTCATTTATCAAAACAGATCTGGGAACAACTGTCCAGAACAGAGAGGGGGAACGTATGAGAAAGACTCGGGAATATTCAGATATTCATTCACAGCATCCAAATTCACTACTCGAAATCATGTCATGTGAATGCTGAGTGCTGTCCATTGCGTGGAGTGGTCTACGGTCTCGCTGTGCTGTGCATGGGTCAGAATTAGATTGGATACTCTCGTAATCAATATGTGGCCGTGTTTTCTACCACTGCCCGTTTCAGATTCCCTTTGCAAATGTTGGTTTGGTTCATGGCGCATTTCCCAAACTTTTACAGCTTTTTGGCTCGGCTTACTTTAGTAGATTGGGTGGGAACTCGTACCTGAGCTGAATTTGGTTGAGGTCGCGTCACTTTGACTGTGACAATTACAGTACATGATATTGAACTTCTTGATTGATATCACACGTAAGCCACATGAACTTAGATCCAACGCGACAAGGGGCACACCAGAAAAAGTGGTACAGTAGCTTTGACACCGTTTTCTTCTTGGCAAGTACTCAATTGGGCAATTGAAGTGGGACGAGATTACAAGATATTACGAGATACTACCAGATATGAGGATATGATATCACTATATATCAGATATAATATATCACTGGTTGGTTACATTTGATTACTGCGTACACAGTGTGCATTTTGTGGAAGGTTTGCACGAGACAGTGGGCAGAGGTCACCTCCCAGTTTTTAGTTTTAGTTTCATCGTGGGGTCGCGGCGTGTGTATCTTCTGTGCTTCATCGTGTTGGGTGTTTTTCATGTTTTTTCATGTTTTTTCATCATGTAGTTTGGTGATGCTGCAGAACAGATGAAGCATAGATCATTTAAGGGCTGCCGCCCCTGCCGCCGACCCCGGAAAAATGGGGAAAGAGGAAACAGCACGATTAACATTTCCCATATGTGTGTGTCGTGTTGTGTATGTGTGTTTATATGTATATACCTTGA
>Ga0126342_10011823_pt1 | contig 15584 bp, 13 predicted proteins | sample Cyp1metagenome_FD_92528 | JGI IMG/M metagenome (GOLD analysis project Ga0126342, IMG submission 92528) | Coral microbial communities from Lord Howe Island, Old Settlement Bay, Australia - Cyphastrea 1 metagenome | ecosystem: Host-associated > Invertebrates > Cnidaria > Coral ...
GGCCCAGGACCATGAGGCCCACCATGAAAAGGTGCACCATGGCCACCAGGATGTCCACCCCGCAATGCCTTCAGCTTTGGCCATGCGCTTTCCGCATCCGTGCCGTTGGCCGCTGCAACCTCAGGTGCTGTGTCGGTGTCTGACTCTCCACCAGTGGTGGGACCAGGCACTGGAGGCTGTGAGTCTTCACCATGCACCGTGTCAAGCCACACAAGGGCCGCAGCAAAGCATGCCAAAGACTGCAGCTTCATCGGTGATGGCACTAGGATGCAGGGTGCTCAGCCAAGAATGCTGGAGCCAAAAATCAGAACTCAAGCTATTACAGACAACCCAAAGGACATATGGAACCAGCAAAACGAGGCAATATGAAGGTGATGTAATGATTCTGAAGTCCTACCAGTGCTTCAGGCTTCGGCATGTATGCTGTTGATTTTGACATGTAACTGAATGGCCGGTGTCCAGCTGTAAATTCATTTTTAAAACTCCATTCTTCAGGGTTCGCTCTTGAGTTTTAAGGGGATATGTGAGGAAAGTCCTGGCTGCTCACTCTGCCCCCATCGGCCCGTTCCAGCCTTTCAAGAAGCGCTTCGGCAGATACTGCTCGCCCTCCTTCTGGGATCTTTCCCATACCTGTCACCAACACAACACCAGAAATGTCCAAGGCACGATTTCCGCTTGGCATCCAAGCCGGGACAGGAGTTTGCAGCTTCGCAACTCAATCATATTCAAGGTGGGGGCCTTTCCATCAACGTGCGTTTTTCCATCCGAACATACCAGCTGCATGGGATAGGCACATCATTTTCCCTATCAGAATTGGCAGTTGGGTGCTATACCATGCTATACCCCATTTTCAGGCACACCCAAATCATATGAAGTTGGTCGTATATTTCATGATATCCCCATGACTTTGGAAACCTCCACATGACATTAATAATTGTGATAGTTCACAAACTATAACCCAGAAAAAACCTCTTGTTGATGGTCGAATCCACGTTAACTCCCATCCCATCCCATCATTCGTTCTATCCCTCTTGTTGATGGTTACAACCGTTGAACCGTTGAACCCTTTATGGTTCCAAGGGGCGGTTCGTTCCTTCCTTTCCTGCTCGGTCTCATCATCACTGGGCTCACCGTCTGACCATTCCTCTGAGTCATCTAACCTTGGAAAATCTGCAGGAAAACATGGTTTTTACCCGAGAAGATAGAGGTTTCCTGCAGATTTTCCCTTAGACATCCTTAGACCTACATTGGGACTGGGATGATCAATGGTCACTGCATTCATCAAGGATTATTTATAATTTATAATGGTTACCAATTGTAAGTGGTTAAGTAACATTCTTCGGGATCAATATGTTTGGTCAAACACAGCAGCAATGCACCGCCAAAATTTGGGTGGACCACCTGGGGAATTTCGTAAGGGGAACCTGATTGAGAAATCCAATGGAACCGAGCAGAAAGGATTGTATGAAAATATGGTATATCCAAAATCTACAAGTTTGCTTGTTCTTTCAAAAGGGTAATTATATGTGTGTATACTGTATATATATATATATATATTATATATATATTATACATATCGGGATGTGCCCGAGTGTGGGGCGACCTAGACCGTGCACAACTAAAAACAACCCGACCAGCGATCCGCTCGAAGATGCTTGTTTTCGTCCATTGCCAGATAATTTTCTCAGACACTGGTAAAGAAGAAAACAGGAGAATTGCACAGGAAACTGATCCCAATCAGACAGACCAACAAAACCAATGAGAATGTTTCGGTTGTCCAGAGAAAATCGTAAAAGTCCATTTGGCGGGTCGAAATGGTGGCATGGCTCAGTGAAAAACACCGCGGTCCAAAGCGGTCAAAGCGGCCTCTTCACCAACTGGCAATTTGATGGCACTTTGATGACGATACACTGATGACAGTATGATAATTGATCCATGAAGGTGAATACCCTGCTGATCACACCAAGTTATAGCTGGTAAATGAATGTTCACTAGTAGCTTTGGATCCATCCCCGTATAAACTCCACGGTATATATATATATATATTATATGTATATATATATATATTATATTATATTATATTATATTATATATATATACTTTATATATATATATATATTCCTATTCTTGTACCAACCCCTAGTTGCAACAGCCAACCTCCCAGCAGCCACCTGAACCAATGGCCACGTTACGGATCCGCTTTGCCAGAGCCGGCCCCCGCGCTGCCGTCGCTGTGCACGTCCTTCACGATCGTGCGCGACATCACCTGAGGGAACAGATCGTCAGTCCCGCAACTGATGATTGCATGACGATTTAATGGTGGTTTAATGGGATTGAGTGGGGATTTCATGGGATTGAGTGGGGATTTCATGGGATTTCATTGGATTCTATGGTGATCTTTGGGATTTTTCATGATCCAATGGTGATTTCATTGGATACCACCAACCCCCCGGATGCTCAGGGATGGCCGCCATCTTTTGACCCTGACACATAGATTTGGATGCCAGGCAAGGGATTTTCACATGATTCCCTAAGGGATGAATGTTATTAATAAAGCCATTAAAGCCATCCGGTGAAAATAAATATGATCCCAAAAAACTAGCGATGAAAAAAATTGATTGATTTAAGTTTTAAAGGGATGAATCAGTCTCAGTTGGATTATATAATTAAACCAACTGATTAAATTGATTATATAAAATTATAGTTATATTAAATCCTCAAACTGAATCATAACCTCATGACTTCCTAAAATGTAAATACCATATGGAAACCCAAGTCATGAACACATCGTGAACTAAACATGCTGTGGGGGGGATTTAGTTCATGGTTCCCCCAGGATCAAAGACCTGTAAAATTCAGGCATAGAGGGACTGGTGGGGAACCAACTTGTCATTATGTCGATTTTTTTTAGCCCTAAACATGACAAGTAAGAGGAAGATCTCATGGATGAGACTCTGAGTATGTGCTGTTCCTATCATTTTTACCCTCGCTCAAGCCCTACATCTTACGGAAGATCTTATGATGAGAAAAACATAATATATATATATAGACTCTTACTGAATATGCCACTTTCGCCTCTGCAGCTCTTTCTCAAGTCTGATGAAACTTGCAGATCAAAAATGATGATCTACACACCTGACCCCTAGTAACCTAAGATGGCAATGGAAATGCCCGGTACATAGCGGAAAAACACGGGAACATCGTCTCTAAATGGGAAACGTCCAAAGCAAAATTCTAACATTGGCTTAGATAGATTGTTCTGCAAATAGGGTACCCTCTGGTAAACGTTCACATAGCTATGGAAAATCACCATGCTATTCATGGGAAAACTCACTATTTCTATGGTGATTTTCCATAGCTTTTTGTATGTTTACCAGAGGGTACCACAAGATTAGATCGTTCATCATCATTTTCTCTATCAAAATAGCCTTCTGTTTCATGGGGGTTGAATCCCCAATTTTTTCAGACACACCCAGATGCGAATTTATAAAAGTTCACGACGTAGATTTAGATCCCATAAATTCAAATCCAATAAATCCCATGACCCTCTGGTAATGACTAACATAGCTATTGAAAATGGCCTATAATTTATAGTTGATTTACCTATAAAAAATTGTGATGTTCCATAGTTTTTTGTATGTTTACCAGGCCGGGTAATTCCCTATGAAATCCCACCATTGTTGCTGGTTGCATCCCATGAACTCCTCCATTGGCTGCCAATTCCACCTGACATCCAAGGGACCACGGACGGTGGCTTGTCCTGTAAGTTCCTGAGGCCGTAGAATGGAGAAAACTTGGAAAGCCCGGATTCTTAGCAGCTAAATATGATTTGGATATCATCCTGGAAAAGCTGTTTCATCTTTTTTGAGCACCCCGAGACTATAGTGTATTTATGATGTATATACAATCGTTCGACCCAATCACAGTGACTTAGTGCCAAATCCCTACCAAAGCCCGCATTTCATAGTCCATCTCCACAATCAATGGATGAAAATGGGAGGAGAGAGGCAGTGATGGAGCCGAGACGGTTGCCTTTCTGCTTTCAAGAAACAGATCCGGAGCTCCGGCTTCATATCTTCCCCAATCCTCGGGGCGATGGCCACTGCAAACAAAGAAGCAGTATGAAGCGGCCATGTTCAAACAATGTTTACCTTTAATTACCTTTAATCCTTTGAACCATCCAATTTGGGGGATTCTTTGTTGATTCTTTCATCTTCCATTCATGTGTTTCTTCGTACATTCTTGCATAATCGTGCGTTCACTGGGATCTGAAATGTTGGGAGCCAATCCGATTTTTGCACCCAAAGTTTTTTCCTTGCATCCAAGGGTTCAAACCTATCCAAGGGTCAAAACTTAGGGGCCACAGCTACAGGTTTGGATGCGGCTACCGGTTTAGATCTCATATGATATCATGTCATCTGTTTTGGCTGAAAGTAAAACCAGTCATGATCAAAGGCCAATTTCTACCTGACAGCTGCAAGTCTCAAGTGCCAGCCACTCATCAAAACCAAGTCACGGGCCAGGGATCGTCGCGATCGTTGGGGTTGGGCTGCTTCTCTGCTAAGCAGTAGCGCGCATTGGTGGTGTACTCCAGGGACCTTTCAAGCGGTATGATCAGATGGAGACGGGTCCAAATGATTGTCCCCTGAGTTTCGACAGTAAAATACGATAGTAAAATAGGTTCTAAGTGTGGGTCATTCTTGATATGGGTCATTATTGATATGGTTGGGCTCAAATTCTTTAGTAGAATAGTAGGGCCGAAAAGTGACTTGACGAATTTTGTGGGTATAAAGAAGTACAGTACCCCAACGTTGCGCCATAACCAAATGCAGTTCGAGATTGGTTTGGATGATTTCAAAAAATTGACTGCACAATTTGGAGCACTAGATGCTAAAATGAATTGCTCACAATGAAAGGTGTTGCTCTTTGCAGCAAGGCTATAATCTTATTACCCTCTGGTAATTTAACGGGCAGGACTGAGGGTTGTCCCGGAATGGTCGTATGAACGTCAGTGGGAGATTCATTTCTTTGCGCAGGCGCAGTGTTTTATGACTCTGGTACATCTGTGTGTTAGCGTGGTCTAAGACGATTTTTTGGAAAAATCAGTCAGAAAAGTAAACCCTCTGCGGACTTCACGCGTTTCGGCCATTTCCACTTTTTCATTTTTTTTTGGGCGAGTCCGGATTTTATAACTGTAAACCCTGAATGAAACCCCTAATAGAAGTATGCGTATATGTATATGTTCCATGGGGCCGGGGGATTTTTAACTTATGTAAACCCTAAATGAAACCCCTAATAGAAGTATGTGTAAGACGTCACTGTTGTTATGACAAGGAAATCCCCTGGCACTGGGATGATGGAACCAATGGGTTGCTAACTCCGGACTAGGGGTTGTCCCTTCGGGACAACCCCTCGTCCTGTGGGTAATTTAACATAGCTATAGAAAATCACCATTTTTAATGGGAAAATCCACTAATAAATGACCATTTTCAATAGCTATGTTAGTTTACCAGAGGGTAATCTTATACCCGGTTTTGGGATGTTTTGAGGGTGGTCGGACCAGATCCAGGACAGCTCGGCTGCTGTTGAGCCTGTAGTGCTGATGTCCATAGGAGTCGATCTTGAAGATTTGCACCGCACGGAGGTCACGGAAAACCACGACTTCCTTCCACACCTTCCCCCGGACCTGCCAGAATCCCCGGAAGGCACAGGCTGGGGGTGAGGGAAAAGGTCACCCTCCCGCAATTCATTGGAAAATCAAGGAAAATCCTCCACTGACGTCTACTTCAACGAAAAATTGGGAGTTCCCTGCAAGGTTGAATTGCTACAGGGTAGATCTTCCAGCAGAAATGTCTCAAACTTAGGAACCCAAAGGAATTTGCAATACATTGATGGTAAGTCCGCCAATCCTCCCATTTCTGCTTAAATCCACATAGAGCATTTATAAAATCAAATGTCCCAAACGTTTTCCCAATTGCTATCATTGTTGGCAAATCCCCCCGTGATGGCTGCTAAGCCCATTTCAGGCACACGCCAAATATCGTATTCTTGGCCACATCAATCCCATTTCATTAAATATTAGGTTTAATCCCCATTTTTATTGATTTAATCGCTGGTATCTCCATAAGATTATTGGTTCCATTCTTCATTGGTTGAATCCATATTAATGTCAGTATAGCAATAATAAACAACCCAGAATGTTGATGCTTTATACCACACATTTATGGTGATTTTGGTAATGGTGTGCTATTGCTTTACTAAGATGATTGATAGTCAAATCCATATGATTGATAGTTAAATCCATATTATCAATTAATATCAATAACCCATATTCATCTTCATGGGCTAAATCCATATCATTCATAGTTCACCCAATGCTGCCCTTGGCCACCTTGGGGTGCACGGCTGCTAGCACTATGACCGACGCGCTGGGGTCCGTCTCTTCCAGCAAGAAGAACAAGATGTTCTGCGGCACCGCTGGGGGCACGAAGAACTTCAGCCTCCAATAGCGCACAACGGGAGGGCCATCCATGGCCGAAGCAACAAAAAGTGCTACAACGTTCAACCAAAAACTTAAAAAAAGCGGACACAGCTGATGAATAATTACTGGTGAAAAACACCGGTTGTATGGTCTGTGGGGATAAACAATCAGCCAAAATGGATTCCCTAGATAGGTAAACTGGGAGGCCATCTTGCAGGTGGGATCCCACAGGGCTTCAGTTCAGAAGCTGACATGTCCTACAAGAAAGGTGGGAGTTTTAATGATCACTTTGGCATGGGAGATCAATTATTCAACATGTTGTGTTCTGGAATCTTTGCTCAGGTTTTCGAATAGGGTCCCCCAAGCAGTCCCAAAAAATACTTAAGGAAAAGAAAGTAGTAGTAGTAGTCGACAAAAAATAAAAACAGGGGAAAAATGGGAACCAGCGAAATGACGGTTTACCAGAGAAAGAGTTGAAGCCAGAATATGACCCAATGATGGATATATGTGGGCCGACAACTCAAAAAACGTTGCGAAATCCGGTTCCATCTTAGCCAGCCACGACCCAGGTAGGTTTTGATAAGGGCACAGGTAGGCTACGGGCCGATGAGGATTTGATCTCAATAAGGGAGTTGTTGAAGTCAGGGTCCTCAAGATCATCTGATTGTTGGTTTCAACGTTTCAACCCCGAAAGATTAGACACTTGGACAATGGGATCATGGGTCAAATTTCATATCTGAAACCACCAATCAGTCAGCATCACTGGCCACTTCTCCCATATCCTGAGGAATAGTGGCCTCACCGGTTCGAAGAGTTGTGGCACCCACGCTTCGTGCTCTTCAAAATCCTGAAACAGGAGACTGGAGCCCTGAGTTGAGTCCAAGAATCCCCCTCTTGGCCCAAGACTCTTCGTGAATTCTTGGAATCAGTGATGGGAGAAAAAAATCTATGAAACCACCAAAAATCCACATCGTTTATCATATCCGCCATCTTTTGTTAAGCCAGTCCCCCCAAATCTGGGGCCACAAAACTCCCGGCAAAACCCCTGAAAGATCAAGTCCTCCATGTCGTACAAACGCACGTAGTCCCCCGTGAAGGGCAGGTTACCCGCCGCAGTGCCTGGCCAATGCAAATTGACTCAGGTGCCTCAGTGGCTCAAAAATAAAATTGTGATTTTCTTGAAGTGTTCCTTTTCGATATCGCAGTTTTCGATCCATACATCGCCCCGCCTTCCCAGCGCGTGATTCGGTAGGGTTGCGACCTGGCGACGTGGTTGTCATCTGAATGGTCAAGCCATGTCAAAGCTAAAACATGCAGCTGACTTTGCTCCATCTTTGATGCCTGGCAACCTTACCACCCTGTCATGGCAGTTGCAAATCCTCTATATCCTCTATCTATAGATTCTGTAGATGATTTTCCCAGCTACAAACCTCCATTTCTACCAGATTTCCAACTGACAGCTCCCTGGGTGTCCCGTCAGCAGTTCTCTGACACGTACCAGGTTCGTACTGAGAAGTGCAGCACACTGCACAGTTTCAGCCTGGCAGAGAGGGAGTACTGGGGAGTTCTGGGGGGTTCTCAAGTCATGGGGGATCCCCAAGTCACCATAGGTGTCAATACCAAAATGGTCTAATCCAAATTAATTGGCCATGTTGAACTCTAGATTAATGCGGATGAAGCCGACCATAATGGGGATATACTGTGGATATTTTATGGCATACACGAGAATATGATATAACAACATGACAAGATATGGGTTTGTCCAGCATAATCCAATGGTTAAGGTGGGCATTTCTCAAATCAAGCACTTCCCCATTTGTGGGACAGCACAAAACTGGAGGACAAATGAACCATATACCCGAAAAAAATAACAATGGTGTTATTCCAAATAATAAACCATCCGCAAAACCACTATAAATGGATAACCATGATCATCCCCAATTATATGTATATAATATATACATACATATATTATTGATCTTTGTTGTTGGGTTTACCAACATGAATTGTCAAGGGCATTTTTGTGGGACATGAGGACATGTCAAAAGCCCCACAGTTCCCAGGGTCAATGGGTTCTTTGGCCCCCTTTTTTCTGGGGATTTCGGCTCCAGGCGTGGTGGTTAGTGGTCTAAAATCGGGTGCCTGGCGTCCAGCACCACTGGTCAGCACCTGGAGAGATAGATCCCCCCGTGTGTATGGCTTTGGTGCGCCACTTGGATTTCATTTTTACTCATGGCTGTGTCTGAAAATAGGGTATACCTCCAAAAAAAAAAATGAATATGAAAAATGCTGATCAGCATTGATGAACCAGAGGATGGAATGGGGTACCATAGGGCCATAGGGTACCCTATTGCATCTTCAAAGCCTATCAGTCAAGTTGGGGCGAACAATCTCAGTCCTTTGCAACAAATGCCGTTGCTGTCTTTTGGGACCTCCTTTAGATAAGGACGATCAATTATTCTGCCCATGGACCTTTCCGCTTGAGATTGCCACGCTCTCATCTGCTCATCTTCTGCATGTGATTCCTTAAAACAAGACTAGATTTGACTAGATAAACCCAAACAAATCACATCTTTTCCAAATTGTTCCCACTAGAACTCCAAAAAACACCTGCATTTTTCACCAAAAAAAAAAACACCGTGACCCGTTAGAGTCCAACCCCCCCCGTGCCTCTTTGAAGTCCGCGTCGTCACAGGTATCCGCTTCCAGGGGCGTAACGTGGCGCCCTCGCACCGTAACCTGGCAACAAAATGGAGGAGTTGGCCGCCCCAAAAAAAAAAAAGGTGGCGTAGAAACCATCTATCATTGGCTATAATTGGAACATATATCATTGGATATAATGGGATATATAAGTTTGGGCTGTTGAAAACTAAAAACAGCTGTATATGTACATATATATATATATAGAGAGAGAGAGTTGGTGGAAGAACAACTTGTTGATTAGATTCAGAAAACATGAGAATGCAACCCGTATTTACCAATCACTTGTTTTAAAAAACTGGTAGATGCTTGAGCCGCCCATCCAAAAAAACAGAAACGTCAAGTTGGAGTCCATTTTTAGGGAACATCAAAAACATTGCAAACTACCAGCCAGCCAAACTTTCCAACTTGGTAGTTGGAATGTTCTGTTCCTGATGGATCTTTTGGTCGTGAAAATCAATTCAATGTTTGCAGGATCCCGAAATGAATGTTTCCTAAAATAGGTGGAAATAGTGGATCCGCAAATCATCCAAGTCATTCGACCATTTTACTATTGAAACAACCATGGGCTCCTTGGGGATCCCTGACTTTTCAGAAACCCCCAAATCCGCCAACCTGCAGCAGCTGAATGTTCAGTTCGATCCAGGCATTGTCATTGCCTGATTGAAAAAGGCCATCCAGCTAGGATGGTGGAGGCCAAGGTGAGTTTAGCGTGTGGTGAATGACACATGTAAATGTTAAAAAATGTTGACAAGTAGCCCCAAAAACAGCCAATCCAGAGAGATTTCCTAGATGATTGCTATAATTGGCTATAATTCTCGATTCCGTGTTAAGACCGCCATGACGATCTCACTGATCTCACTATGTGGCATAAAATTCAATTGCACCCCAAGTTGATCATGCTAAACCCTCCATCCAGGGGTTCCCCACTGGCGGTCTGCGCCACTTCCCCACGCTCCGCATCAGAGCGCTTGGGCCCGACGATGGCCTGGGCTTGCGAGAAAACTGGGGGCGGGGTCAAGATGATGTGGACCAATTTTATGCATGAACATATTAAATCTGAGGACAAGTATCTACCAAAAATATCCAAAAATGGATGTTGGAATGATTCGTGAAGCCGGCTTTCCAGTTCATGACAAGGCAACTGATTCGATTCCACACGTAACTTTGGGGTAGCAGTTGACCCTTCCCAGGTTGCCCAACCCTTCAGCTCCTGATCCCCCCATCCGCATCCCCCGCCGAGCCACGTAGCGCCCTGCGTTGCGGGCATCGCCCTTCACCACACCCCACTCGAAGAGCGCCGTGTCAACGGCACTCGAGGAGTCGATGGTCGAAAACCTGGGCGTCGTTGAAAACATAGCTATTGAAAATGGCCCTTTGAAATAGTGGATTTTCCCATTGAAAATGGTGATTTTCCATAGTTATGTTAAATTACCAGAGGGTAGCCATTCTATGCGATTGTAAGTTTTTCCGATTGGTGACAGTGGCTCAAAATGTGGTTCCTGACCAAATAACACACCCCCTCCCATCAAGTGCCCACAAAAAAACGGTTGAAACACAGAAACGGAACCAACCCCTCCCATCAAATGGACTTCCACAAATATTGGGGGACCACGACACAAAAAGTGGATACGTTGCTGCTGGTTCCGCTCCCCAACCCAATTTCTGTATATATCAGAGCCACGTGTCCAAGCGTGGATTCATCAAAATGGGAACTCCCAAAATTGAATAGACAAAAGGAATCGCGAGCTGCCAATCTGCAGGTTTCAAGGCCCAACGTTGCTGAATCCCACGTTTTCCTGGTTCAATCCCTTTTTCTCTGTTGCTTCCAATCCTCTCATTTTTCTGGTCAACTCAGTGACAAAGAAATGATGGATCACAATGGCGCCACCGAGGGGCTGCTGATGAACCTGCTGCAAGACCCGATTGAAGCGGCCGTACTCGCTGTTCTTCCGCTGCTTCTCGAACCAGCGCACCAGGCCGCGCCTAGGGTGAGATATCCATCAATCTCCTGGATTTTTTGTTTCTTCACATGTGTTTGATTTCTACAAAAAAATATCATACATCTCCCAAAACTCACATGTTGAACACAAAAAATCACCAGCGACTTGACTTCCAAAAAAACTATGCCCTCTGCGGGCCTGTGATGTTGGAAGACCTCAAAAAGCTCCGTCTCTGGGATGTCCAAGAAATTCTGGCGAAAGCGAAGCGGCGTTCAGCCCAGTCATCCAAATACAAGATTTACCCTCTGGTTATTTAACATAGCTATTGAAAATGGCCATTTATAGTGGATTTTCCCATTAATCATGGTGATTTTCCATAGCTATGTTAAATTACCAGAGGGTATATATTTGGCAAAACAGGGACCAACCCATTTTCGGAATCCATGTTTGGTGCTGAACAAAAATACACGAAAAATCTGCTGGCAATGAAAGCCTGGTACCCTACTGAAGGAATCATGTTCATTTCTAGAAAACAATCGTCACACCATCCAAGCATCACCCAATCTTAGAATTCTTAGACCTGTTCCTACACCCAGCATCCATCGCACCTGGTTGAAGGTGTGGTGCAGCGACAAAAAGGTGAAGGATGACAAGATGCGGCTCACTGAACGCTCGTCCTGTTCATCCTCAGGCACCTGAAGGTGGTGGGAAGGAACCGGCTGGGGATTAGGTGATCGAAAGACATGCCCATGTTCATCAAGAAAAATGTGGAAATATCATGAAATATCATGAAATATCATGAAATATCATGAAATATCATGAAATATCAAAATGAAAAAAAAATCTACATAAATGAGCAGATTTTTCGACCAACAAAAATCTGGAATGTTTTTGTACCAACAGAAGCGAGGATTCAACCACCGGAAATGCATGTTTCACCAACATCAATTGGGAATATCACCAACATAAGCCACACTTCTGAAGATATTCTGGGGTCAGAACGCCTCCAAGTGGGGCCCCCCCGTTCAACGAGTTGCAGCCGTCCTCTTCCCGCCATTTCTGCAGAGGCGCATTTCGCAACAACAGCAGCAGGTGGGCGTGGATGTTGCAGGAAGTCTTCATGTACTTATCCAAACTCTGCGCGGCCTTGTTCTTCGCCTTGGGAGCTGCACCTGGCTGCGTCGGAAGACATCACTCTCCCGCAAGATGATGCCTTGAAATGGCTTGAAAAGCCACCAAAGAAACATATTCAGTTCAGACCATCCCATCCCCTATGTTGGGATGGAAATAAGAGCTGCTGGGCACAAACCTTCTCAACCCCAGACAGTGTGGGTCAATTTATGATGCCTCAAAAAAGAAGGGATAGATCATCAACCACCCCAAAAAAGCGATAGTTTCATCATGTGTCATACTTTTTGATACCAAAAGTGACCATTGGGAACCACATAAAATTGGAACCCCGGGGTCCCATGCCGAACCTCCACTCTTCAGGTCCTCACCTCATGAAGATGGCAAGTGCAACAGGGACAAATGAGATGTCGAACCCTTCAAAACATATTCCGACTACTGGATCCTTAAGGGCAAAACCCTTTTTGGAGACCAACCGCTTTAATCATCGAGGAAAAGGCGTACAGATTAGGCACAGATTTACCACTAGGCTTGGATGTTGCTTGAGGTCCAATGGTCGCAACGAGGCCTGCCCCCTATCAGGACTGATTCTTCACGATGGTGCAGTAAGAAATAATCAAAGAATGCCATCCTAGATGTCCATCATTTACAGTACGGGACACTTGTACCCATCAGTTCATTGGGGATTCTGATGATTCCCCATGATTTACCAATCAGCAGGGTGTTCAATTGCGGGTTGTAGATCCGATATTCCCATCATACCTTGAAAATCATCGGTTCTTCGGGTTCTTTCGGGAGTTGGCAAACTACAATCATTCCCACATCAGACAATCTCCTATGACTGAGGAGGATTACTCATACTATCCATCCTTCTTGGGTTCTAGTCGGCTGGTGAGGGCTCAATGATTAAATATCCCCCATTATGAGCTCCCAATTCATGGATCCAATACATTCCAGGAGGGTTTCATTTGGAGATTCTTCGTATTGAGGGGAAAGAGATTCTCATATGGGGATGGGTCAAAACCCTGGTACCTAGTGAACCCCAAAATAGCTGGTAAATGGATGTTCATCCCACTAAAAATGGTATTAATAGGTATTGATCCATAGCCATATTTTGAGCCATCCCCATTTCAGCCATCATCATCTGTAGTTGGGCCCCTCTATTCATCAAGCAGTGGGAATTCGGGACATCACCGGGCTTTCCATGACGTCATGGGGGTACCCCCAGTCATCATCCATGTTTTGGGTGGGAAAATCTCCAGATCCCACCTGCAGCCGCTGCAGCTTTGCAGGCCAGATCGTGCAGTTCGTCAAGCCATGCATCCAGCCATCCCTGCAGAGACCAGAGAAACCAATGGCCAGTCACTGTGGATGGGGCAAAATCCTGCACCAGTTGATAGAGGAATCGCTAATTGTTGATAGGGTTTCAACCATCCAAGGTGGTGCAGGATTTGTGGAACATCCACAGTATGTAAATAGTGAGTATATCCTCTGCAACTTTGAGGATGGGAACTGAGGCACGAATAACATTTCGTAACACAACATGCCAACCCTATATCTGGCCATATACGCGCCACATGAAGTCATTTATTGGCGGATGACTCCTGGGTTTCGTTTCCACCACATGAAAACCCATCCGAACACAGATATGATCCTAGATCCAAATGATATACCCAGTTTGCTTCGACCCAATCTATACCAGTCATATATCCACATTTCTTAAATAAACCCACTGAATCACATACTTTCAGTAAAAACACCCAAAAAACGCATCAAACCTCATTGCAGTTCATTTGGGACCCTTTTGGGACTAGTGATGCAAGTGACCACTTCGAGCGTTAAGAACCTAAATCCAAATATATCCCCGCGATATCCACATTGATGGTTAATTGCCCATGATGGTTATATAATTACCTATTTTTTCCCTAGATAAAAATGTCCCACTATATGGAGGTTTCCTAAAAATGCGGGGACCACCAAATCGTCCAAATTAGACCATTTTAGTATTGAAACAACCATGGTGACTTGGGGAGCCCCTTGACTTCAGAAACCCGCATTATATGTTGTGTATATATACATATATAATCAACTAAACATATATATATATATATATATACGTATGTACATTGACATACACATTATAATAATATTATATAGAAATCTATCATCAACGATAGATTGTCCCATTATGGAGATGATTAATATGATATAATAATATATAATATGTTGTTTCACCACCACTCCAATCAAACGACCTAAATTACGTATTATTAGATAATTACCTATTAATTCCCTAGATTATATCATTTCCCCACGATATCCCTTCTTGTAAGATGGATAGATAGATAGATTAGATTAGATTAGATTAGATTAGATTAAGATTAGATTAGATTAGATTAGATTAGATTAGATTAGATTTAGATTAGATTAGATTAATTAGATAGATAGATAGATAGATAGTTAGATAGATAGATAGATGGATTGGATTGGTTGGATTGGATTGGATTAGATTCTTAGATAGATAGATGGTGAATTACCTATGATGTCCCTAGATGATACAATTTCCCATGATATCTGTTCTTGTCTTACCCAACTCATTCCATCCATCCTCAGCTTCCATAAAGATCGCGCGCAGCCGCTGCCGCCCCGCACGCAGCTCTGCCAACAACGCCGCGCTGGAGGGAAGCGCTCCGGGGCGCGGGCCCGTGGCAGGCAGCTTTCCTTCAATGATCCGGTCAGATTTTCATCAGGTAACAACGGATAAATAATGCGAATATTGTAGTTTCATATGGAAATAGTGGGTGTATTATACCAATTATGGAGATATTTCATGAGAATAATGCCAATTATCATTAGCATCAGATAATGGGGATATAATGGGAAGATGATCTCCTCAAATCATTCCAATATGCTTTGGATATTTCACTGAAATATGAATTGGATTGAATTGGATTGAATTGGATTGAATTGGATTGAATTGGATTGAATTGAATTGGATTGAATTGGATGGCCAGATGTAATGAGATGTTTTTTAATGAAATAATACCTATCAATATTTGAGGGTGCAGGCCAGTGGTTTGAGAGATCATGCACCTTGCTCCGGTGATTTTATGCCCAGAATGCACAAATATGCAGTGCCTTGATGGAGGATGAACCAACAAAAATGGGTGGATTTAAGCAATTTTGATATATATATATATATATATGATATACATACATACATACATACATACATTACATTACATTACATTACATTACATTACATTACATTACATTACATTACATTACATTACATTACATTACATTACATTACATTACATTACATTACATTA
>Ga0126342_10011824_pt1 | contig 15584 bp, 10 predicted proteins | sample Cyp1metagenome_FD_92528 | JGI IMG/M metagenome (GOLD analysis project Ga0126342, IMG submission 92528) | Coral microbial communities from Lord Howe Island, Old Settlement Bay, Australia - Cyphastrea 1 metagenome | ecosystem: Host-associated > Invertebrates > Cnidaria > Coral ...
GCAATGGTAACCTCTGGTTCCCAGGTTGGGAACCGTAAGTTTCAAGGTCTGGGAACCGGCAGTTCCTTGCCATGGTAACCTTTGGTTCCCACGTTGGGAACTGAACCATCAGTTCCAACCTTTCTATCTGGGGTCTATGCCGGTGTAATTTTTTTAAATAGGGATCATTCTTGAACACCATCCAATAATTGTATTGTTTTACATGAATCTATGACTAAGAAAACTGGGTAGGACTTGTTTACATATTTAGAAAAATAGGAATGAAACTCAAAACAAATTGTAACATTTATTTTTAAAGAGTAACTATATAGGGATTCTGACTCCACTAAGTACAGACTTGCAAACTTGATCTGATCTCGTTCGCAGCTTGAGTTTTTGAATCCATACATCTGTTTTTAAAAGTCTAGAATCAATCTGTCACTCAGGCTTGCTAACCTGCCTATGTAAATCTTTAGCAAAGCCTCAAGTACACCATGTATCTACAGTTGCTGGGGTGCTTCCAATCAGCTCTTATTTGGAATATGCGATTGGATAGTTATGAAAGTTATGAACTATTTAAATATCCAATCAATTTGGACGGATAGATAGATAGATAGATAGATAGATACGATAGATAGATACGATAAGATAAGAAAAGAAAAATAGGATAAGATAAGATAGATAGATAGATATAGATAAATAGATAGATAGATAGATAGACAAACAAATAGATCAATATATAGAAACAAAAACACATATGTATATATATATTATATATATAATATCTATATCATAATATATTATAATCATGTATGATCATGTATCATCTACATCTACCCGATCTGGCTTCTACATAATATCAAATACCACTGTTAAAAATTTAACGCAGGTCGTGCATCTAGGCGGCTTGGTGGTCGTCTGCTGATGGGATGCGATTCGACACCACGTTCCCGTCCTGAGCAGGCTGGTACAAACACCTATCAAAAACACATCTTAAGAAAAATGGATAAAAAGTCAACGTTTAAAAACAACAACAGGCATAAAACACCAAGTGTTCCATCAATTTAACCGACAAACAACAAAAAGTCAACGTTTAAAAACAACAACAGGCATAAAAAAACATCAAAACACCAAGTGTTCCATGAATTTAACAGAGAAATTTACATCGCCAAGCGTCATGACCAGTTTACATCTTAAAATCCAAAAGCAACATCGCCAACGTTGCAAAAGTTGCTGGTGTCATCATTGCCATGGCTGATTTCGAACCAGCCATGGCAATGATGACATCGAGACGGGTATCTCTTATCACCAACAACACATGGTATAGTAATTATGGTAGATATATATCAAACTAATGGGGTTTATCAACAAACTGTAAACAGCTATGGTACATATATTAAATATTACAAGTACCACAGTTTGAAACGGGGTTTTCTCAACCAACAATCATCAAACAGGGCAGCACCGCAGGTACAACCCATGACACCATCGTCAATTCGAGGGTCTTGAAGAACTCCGAGGTGGTGTCTTCGTTCACCGTCAGAACTCCAACGTGAGTTCCTCGGTTGAGAATCTATGGGCGCATGAGAACTGGCTAGATCTGACGCCCTATTTAATAGTATAATGTACGTTGCTATGATCGGCTACAATTATAGGTACACACAACTACACACACATATATATATATATATATTATATATAGTTATACGTATTGATATGTAAATGACATGTTATAAATACGTTTCACATTTCAAACTCTATAACAAAGTCATATTCCAAGCCATAAAAAAAAAAATCTATGAAAACTGGGGACTATTTTTTTGCTTCACCAAGTGGGAGATGTGAGGCCAAAGAACAAACAGAATGACAGCAATGAAAGCAATCACGATCCGAATGTAACATCTAGCAATAGTGATCATAGTATCAATAACATTAAATTAGAACATTTTATAAGTTGTATTTCTATGTACTGTATTTCTGTAATCGTAGTTGACATATGATGGTTACATATATGTGTATTATATATAATTATAGCATATTGTTTATAAGTACAGCAGTGATGATTACAGTAATGAGCAGTGTTCAGTTCATCTGCGATTTTCTCATCCCTCTTGCTGGTTGTTGTTACGATGGGATTCCCAGTTCAAACATGAGTATGTAACTATCAAAATACTATAATCTCCATATCGCAATAAATCAACGGGGGCTTTGAACACTGATGAACACTGCGAAAGCATAGCAATGAGGATGATGGTGATACGCGCAACAATAGAACTTATCGTATTATTAATATAGATTCAAAGACCTGCATAGCAAGGATACAAAAGACAACACACAAATGATCATACGAGTATTTGATACAGTAACAACAGCGATTCATGGTGTCTCTTAGCCACTTTGTAAACCATGAAGCCATGCGACAAGGCCTGCTAGACAGACATAAGCTGCTGAGATGGAACACCCAGAAAGTGGCATGATTCTGTCGCTAAAAGTCAGTTGTGAGGACCTACAGCCCGAATCTCTAAAGCTGGAATCATGTTTGACAAGGACACTATATGAACTATGAACCAGCATGTACGGGTCTTGGTCCAATAAAAAACACTACCCTCCGGGTAATTGAACACAGCTCATGTTTTTTTTGAACATGGCCCATTTAGTTCCTTGATCATTATGATCATCATGTTTAAACATGGTTTTGAAAAAAATGGATGTTCCACTTCCATCCACTTCCCCTGGTGAAACGTTCCACGCTTAAAAAGCCGCAGCGTCGGTTGTGTTTCTCGCAGAAGTCGCAGAGTTCCCCAAAGGTCTCGGGGCTCACGGTGATCGAGGTCCGAATCGCCGGGAAGATCACCTGGCCCGATCGTCCACCGTGTGGACGGCTCCAAAAGGGGATCGTTGAAGATGCTTAAAGGCATCCCATCATCCCATCATCCATAAGGGTTTGTCTGAAAATAGGGTATATTCCCAAACAAATAGCCATAAAAAATAGGGATAATGATCATTAACCATTGCAGAATTCATAGTTATAAAATGGATTGAACCAGTTATAAAATGATTTATTGAAGTGTCATCCATAATTCATCCATAGTTCTAAAATGTTATAAACTCCATTGAAAATCATTATCCACTGATCATCCATTAGTTATTACCATCTGGTTATGACTAACAGTTCGCCATGGAAAGATCCACCCATTTTTAATATGTGAACTAACCATCTATTTCTATGGGCCATTTTCCATGGCTATGTTAAATAACCAGAGCTTAGACCTTCCAAATACCAAAATACACAAACATGCTAAAAATATTCAAAAAAACCTAAGATGTCAGGTTGAAACAGCAGTTTGACGAACACAAACAGAGGGTCTAGGAAGCTATTTAGAATCATTTCGAGGCGAATGGAAGACACTCTTATTTTGCATATTTTGTATGCCTGATTTAGACAATTTTAGCACATGGGGTGTGGGTCCGGGTGATTTGGAAAGCCACATTGGATTACTCCGTACCATCGTGACATGTCGTGACCTCATACATCTGACGACATCCGGTGATTTCAACAAGAAATCACTCTCTGTAGCACGTCGTCACAACCCGAGAAGGGACTGACATGACACATCCAATGACAGGATTTGGTGTTGTGAACATTTTCCACTTCGACTTTGGTGTATCTTCAAACACCAAACACGTCTGAAAATAGCATACACCAAAATCCACTGGTTGTTCATCATTCCCAAATTAATATCATGTTTGTGTGGGGTAATGTTCCATTTTCGCATCCAAATGTGCCTGTTGTCTCAACGCCAACACAAAAACATCCTTTCGGATTGCAGCATCCATGGTCGCAGGGCGCCCAAGGTAGACTGTAAATGACAGGCTTTTGCTGAAGTATAAAAAAATGTCTCTCTGCTAGAGCATTGCTATATCATGCTATATTAAAGTATCTTGCATCATACATGCGAATGAACATCTAAATGCATACCGGTCCTTCGTTCAAAATCTCAGATTGCGCTGACTTGAAATCACCCAGTGGCCATTGTCATGGTGAAACATTCGCATCGCATCCCCAGAGATTCCTATCTGGATTTGCATAGACTTTGTTTTCTGAGATGTCCAACATTGTCCAATCAGGTGCCATTTCTATAAAGCTGTGTTCACTCCGGGTCTAAGCTGTGTTTGAGCCAAGAAAAGCGCAGTCAGAATCATTTTCTCTAGCGCAAGCGAAACCATGCTTCAACACCGTTTCACAGCCGCCAAATGATTTTGCGAGGAGCTTCCACAAAACCTGACAGGATCGATAGATGATTTGACCATACCATACGCTGGTTACTGCCATCCCCACCAGGACTGGGACATCCCCCAAAACGTGCTGCCAGGTCGCAAAGGAGGCTATGAACTTGTCCACTCTTCACCCGTTCTGCCGACGCAATGCGAAATGCTTGTAGCTACACAAAACCCATCAATAGAACGAAAGCTGACTGGCTGCGAAACTCAACATATCCTGAAATAGAACGTGTGCCATATGATAAACATTGATAAACATCATACTTTACATGTTTATGGTTTGGGGAATCAGGAGTGCTGAGCAGATCCTCCAAAAGAATCCAAAAGCTAGTGGGCTATCCAGGGAGAGGTATGGACCACCACCTCGTCGCCACATGGCGTAAGCCCACTTCTTATCTGCAGAATAACACAGCGACCACAACCATCTTTGACTTACAGACACCATCATCCTCATCATCATCATCATCATGATCCAATAAATATCTGTCAGATCTACCCGAAATTCTTTGGCGCCTTCGATCCAATTTTGGGTGCAGTCTCTGCAGCAGCCATGATCTGGAGTCATGCACTCCTGACTTGGGAGAAGTTGCAACCGGGATATGATGGGGATACAATGGGGAAATTGAATGAAAATGATGATTATCATGGAATGATTATAAACAGGATATGAAAAAAGGAATGAACATGAATGAACAAATATCGAATGATCAAAGAATCAAAAACCTGGCTGAATGATAAGAATTCACTCACCTGAGAATAGCTGAAACTCAGGCGGCCATTTGGGGATGATTCTCCACATTCGAATCATTCCAGTGACTAAACATACTAAACCAACGAGCAAGTCCCTAAATCCCATGGGTTTCGGTGAAGCAGTGAAGCTCCATCCACTGGCTTTGAAGCACAAGACCGGGGGGATATCCTTTATGTCTAGACACATGGCTCAATGACATTCTGCTGTGTCACATCGCTGTACCATTGGTTTTTTCATTGCACCCTTTTCATGTCAACCGGTTAACATAGTTAACACACAATAAACCCTGGGATTTTGCGGATTGGGCCTACCCAACCCCGGTGACTTCATCCCAATGAGTTCAACGATCCAGGCCGACCCTGGCCCGTGACGTGTCGCCTGAAAAACCACTCGCTCAGGCAAGGGCAAATTCGATAAGCCTCTGCATGACGATCTGAGCTGAGCATTGCTTCAAGACGCACAAAAACTGACTGGGCACAAGAAAAAGCCCTCCTGACTCTTAACCACTATAGATAGACAAAAAACAAACGACCGAAACTGCGAATACTTGAGATCATCAAATTGACCCGGCCAGTGTTTTGATGTGCTGCCTAACTCTCATTGGGCAGAAAAATTGAAGCACCCCAGGTGGACAAAAAACTGGGCACCAGGCAGATCTTGCACTGGAAGGTGGGCACCTAAGCTACAACACTGGGATGACTCTCATGGCAACCATAGGATTCTTTACCCTTAGAAGTTGATATAACATGATTAATCACCCCTATAACTATGGCCCATGGCTATATTTGTATTATATATATGTGATACTCTCTATATATACTACTGTGGATGGGCCAGCAAAATCCGATAAACCAGTTGATAGGTGGCAAACATCCCATTATTTATAGGGTTTCAACCATCCAAGGTGGTGCAGGACTTCTTCCACCCACCGTATGTCTCTCTCTCTCTCTCTATCTATCTATCTATCTATCTATCTATATATATATACATACATACACTTGTACATGAAAGTGCACCCCAAGTATGATGTGTGATTCTCCAAAATAAATTGCACTGAGTTAAATCCAACCATGAATACTCGCGGGTTTAAAAATCACTATATGAGAGCCAGAAAGATATCACCGTTCAAGGGTTTGCCATGCTTGAAATTCTATAATGAACCACTTTGGGTCACCAATCGTGAACGACACGAAATGTGTTGGCGTTGGCATGCTCAAAACCAAGGACGGCACGTCCAAATCAACCGGTTTCTACCAAGTTAGAACAGGGTCAGGACTCTTCTTGGGATCTTTAATTTTTTATGGGGGTTTCCATCAACGGGGGTACCCCAAATGGATCGTTTATGATGGTTTATAAATGGGGGTACCCCAAAGTTCGCTACGTTGGTTTGTAATGTTTATAACCACCTTAAGTAGGCATTATATATGAGTGTAGTGTAGTTAGATGGATCTTAAAAACCAAAAACGCAACAGGGGCACACGACCTTCTACCACCTAGTATCCATTTTGAGGGGCACCACTTTCGATTCCACGGATGTTTGGAAACCTTTCTATATATCCCAAATTTGTCCCCATAGATCATTTCAAAAAGGAAGATTACTGTTTTCCACTAAAAATGGCTACCATCCAGTAATCAAACATGGCAATTGGACATCCTCCTTTCATATGATGATTTTACTATTTCAACCTCCATGAAAATGGGATTTTTCCATTGCTACCTTTGATTACTAGAGGGTAATTTGGGGGGATGACAGTTCCCCATTAATGTCAACCCTGTATTAATAACCCCCAAACGGCTGTTGAATTGGGGGGATACCATTTAAGTATCAGACATGACTATTTGGGGAGTACCCCCCTAATGAAAAAAAACATGGTTTAGTCTCATCCGGGGTGGACATGAAAAAATCCCCATGAACTCTCCCTAAACTGGTGCGACCCCCAGGTGCCCGCACCGGCACCGCCACCACTCCAAGGGCGCTCAACTGCACAGCATCGCCCACCTAGCCATGGGCTTGGGAGGCGTTGTTTCGCCCCAAAAAGCGGGCTTTTTTAGTGTCCTAACTCTTCACATCACCCAACAAAAAAGACGATAAACAAACATATGATATATATATAATATGACATAATCTCCAATAAATATTTGAAGGTAATGTTCAAATCCGGAAAAAGGCACACTTACCAACCCCTTGATTTGAGTTATATGTGTTTTTTTGTTTTATGGGCAGATAGCTGATGCTTGGCGGACAAAAAAACAACTGTGGCAAGATATTCAAATAGCAGCATAGCATCTGGTACCCATCCAAGGGTTACCTCTAGGTCTGTATTCAAACACGGCTACTTGAGAAATCCCCTTTATACATTCAGGTTTTAATGGTAGGCCGCTGAAACTCAATAGGATTTTCCCGCCTGTGGCCATGTCTGCTCACCGGAGGGAAATCCACTTCCGGCAATAGTTGGGCAGTGTCAAAATCCCATCATATATTGGTCCATATTGTTCATCCTGGGGTACAAATAACCCATTTTTCAAAGTGATAGTGGCCAACAATCTGCATTGGAATAGCTGACGCATTAGAGATACCCTATCCCATCTCCTGAAATACTGGTTGGGTCATAGGTCAACAATGCGAATATGAGTTAATATGGACAACTTCCATGTTAGGTGCAGTTCTTTTAACCCCAACTATGGGTTGTACCAAACAACGAGGGATAGCCAGGGCTATTTTGAATGACAAACAGCTGACAACCGCCTGGCGTACCAGTTCCCTCCTCCTGGCACGACTTGGGCGCACGAGATTTTAGGAGCCAACTGGGGACTTCAGAACCTGAACCAACAAAAGCAGACTGGAAAGCATTAAACAAAACCACTGACTGGTTGGTGATTTTAACCATCTTGAAAAATATAAAAGTTAATGGAAAGGATTATCCCATATATTATGGAAATATAAAAAATGTTCAACACCACCAACCAGCACTGAAATCGAGCGCACACAGTGATTTTGCGAAACAAGAACGGATGCAAGACATGGATATGAGATGATATGAGAATACACATGTGTGAATCCAAATGAATTCAACATTTGATAAGTTTCCTACGCAAAAGACGCAAAAGGATTGCCATCTTTGACCCAAACAACCCGAAAGTCCGTTCCAACGATGGTTCCGCAAACAACCTATACTGTATAAACATGTTTTTTCATTGGTAGGGGCATGTTTATTGTTCATCCCCATGCTGGCAACCCCCTACCCAGCCTTTGCGGTACCAATCCTGCCGGATTGGTCACAAACCTGCGGCAGCTGGTGACGTTTCTTTTTCGTTTCCGAAAAAGAGGGTAACCCAAGGAATTACCCCCTGGTAAATTAACATAGACCCTGAAAATCACCAATTTTTAATGGAAACTAGTCTTCCAACCCCTATCTGCCAGGGTCGAACTGTTAATTTACTGGAGGGTAATCATCAAAATAAGCGGATTCTTTTTGAAGGGAAACCAATAATCATGGGTTTTGGGGGTACGCCAAGTTTGACGAGCCCCCCCAAAGACATGATTTTCTCTACGAGAATGGCCATAAAATGATGTTCTACAACCCATTCTCAAACAGACCCATATCATCCCATATATCAAAATCTTGTTGAAATCATCTCATTGAATCCCATGAATATCCCATATACGGCCCTGATGGATTGTTGGGGCGACACGGTGCGTGGGCAAAAATCTTCGCCACGATACAGAATTCACAGTGACACGGTGATCTACAAAAAGCACTGGATGGGGCTAGTTGAAACCAAATGCGATGAATAGCACCCAAATAGCATCACTACAAAGAGAACAAACACATACATAAATAATAATAAATAAATATAAAAGAACACTTTTTTAATCTCTAACCCCGTTGTCACTGACCTTTTCGTAGTGGGTACTTTTCTTCCAAGTCAACACCTCATTTTGAAGGGCTAAAGTGCTTTCCGTAGCCGGGCACGAGCTCAAAATATGGAGTGTTTCCAAATTGTTTTTTTAAGCGGGGAATGCTATTTGTAGCCCACTCTCACAAAATGCATCAAAATGGCACCATTTAAAGATGAACCCTATCTATCCTTAATTATTTCATTACCATTGACATCTGGATCTATCGAACATATTCGGCATCCTCTTGTTTTTGTTTTAAATTCCTGAGGCATCAGAAACTGCTCGTGTTCCTGAACCTTGTGAGAGCGATGGTAAGGCTGTTGTCATTTGTGAAAGAATCAATGTTGATCTTGCACGGCCAGGGCAGCTGCCCAATTTCTGATTGAAAGCCACATCAAGTGATCAAAAAACCTTGTTGTAGCAAGGTTTGGACCTGCCAATTTCTAGTGGGGTGCCAAGGACAGCCATGGATTGCTGCTAAGGCGAGGCCTGTTTGGGTTGGTTGGTGTTTCAATTGATCTTGGATTCATGATGGGCTGCTGCATTTTACTTCATAAATTCTCACCATGTAATGGCCCAGACGCTTGTATGGCTTGATCAAAGCATGGTTTCACTGCTGTTTACCGTCAGGAAAACTGTAGACGCAAGTCCTACATTTTTTAATAGGGGGAATAGGAAAGGAGATAGGATCGCTACATTTTTTTAATGGCACGACATTGCTACAATTAATGTCAAGTGACGATTAATAAACCCCTCCCGATTAATCAACCACCATTGCCCAAAAAAAAAATGTAATTTAAAAACAGGTGGTCCCCCCAGATTAATAAACCGGTGGGCCTACCCCCGATTGATCAATCACCAGTGCTGAAATCCATTTTTTTATCCAACTTTTTTTATTTCCAATTCTATTTATTTCCAATTGTTTTTACATTTTTTTTAATCATCATTGTTATACTTCAGGTTTAAGTTGATCATTGAAAATTTCAAAAAACAACTATTCCCCAAATGATCGATTTCTAATTAAATTCTTCTTAAAAATCATCAGCTTGGATAGCTCCCAAAGGGTACCCCCCATGAGCCCATGTCCCCCATTAATAATAACCAGGGTTTGCCCCTGATTAATCTAACAAATCCAATGGAATCCTATTAAGATCTAATTGACGTAAGCCATCTCCAAAGTTTTATGGTTCAGAGTTGCTTATTATTGGGGGATGGTCAAGGAAACCAGTCAGAAGGTACCCCCCCTACCTTCTGGGGGGGGTTATTAATCCGGTGTTGGCATTACTTGGGAAGAAATGGTCACCAAAGACGTCTGCCACGTGCATATGCCGTGCTCGACTGCTCGGGGTTTCCCTCAACTCGATCAAAACACGCTACAAGAAACACGTGGAGATTCAACACAAAGTTCAAGACGTTCACTTTTACAAACCAATGACCTGTGCACAACATACCTTGCTACTACTACTTTTTAAGGGTGGAATATGTGTTTTGCAGTGGCAAAAAAAGGCCTAGCCCTATGTGGATACTGATATATCCCATTAAATCCCATTAACATGCCAGAAATTTCGTATTCTGGGAGACCCTATGCCATAAACCATCCCCAAAATCACCAATATAATGGCTGCTATATATAAGCAATCCCCAAAGTTGAGTAGTTGTTGAGGGCATTGGGCTTCCCCATAAAAAAAGGATGATTCAACATGCTTCAACATCGATTCACGTTCGATTCAGATCTCATAAATCTCCTCTAAATCTCCCATAAATAATATCTTCCATAAATAATAATGGTTGAATCGATATATCCACCTTTAAATCTGCCATAAATATTGGCTTCACCACGGTTGTTGGGCCCCCCCCCATCACTGGCGCCACGGTTTTTCTCAGATCTTCCGAGGTACCCGGGCAACGCAGCGCCGCGGTAAACCGCATAGGGCACCGCAGCGCCGGGCACCGCGTATGGTGCGTGGTGCACCGCGTGGTACGGCAGCGCGGGCGCGGGAGTATAGGCTTGGTGCCGGACCTGAAGGTGGCTGTCCAGGCTTGGTCAACTGGAAATTTCGCAGTAAAGCCATGGTAAAACCACCGTTTTCCCATCTCAATTCTAAGTTTAAGGTTAGGTTAGTTCATAATCAATGTAGTGTGCGAGCACATATTTCTATAGGTAGGTTAGTTCACAATCCCCAATAAGCCAGTCAGTTACACCCTATATTAACCCATCAACAGAGGCATGTTACTACTTTTGCAGTAGCTTTCTCCAAAGAAAGCGATGTCACGAATCACTATTGTAAATGATGGGCTTCGCTTGACAGTTGTATACAGCAAGTATGAGTTTTTTGCTGAAAATTTGGTATACCCTCTGGTAATTTAACATAGCTATTGAAAATGACCGTTTATAGTGGATTTTCCCATTAAAAATGGTGGATCTTTCCATAGTTATGTAAACGTTTACCAGAGGGTAATAGTATACGACCGAACATGTGCCTAAACATCATTTTTTTTGGCGTGCCCCATCTTTAGACAAACTCATGTCTAGCAGCTAGTACCAACTGATAACATCTAGCATCACAAATTGCTTTCCCTGCAATCGCTTCCCCGAAAAAGCATTAAGTATCCACAGAAACTATGTTGGATGTAGGCCATTGAAAAACCAATTTTGTAACCATTAACCATGGGGCTGTTTATGGCTTTCCAAATATGTTAATGGTCCCAAATATGTTGTCTGTCTACCATATTAAACATTTACCATAAGTGAAACCATCGCAAACGAGATTATTCACCTGGAATTGGCTTAGCGTTCACCCTACAAACGCGGGAAAAATCAGCACCAGCAACTCATTTTTTTCGGTGGAAAGTCCCTGTTCCACCAGCCATCGATGGGTATGTCTGAAAATGGGGTGGTATATCTAATGTCCATCAATAGTGGGACATATGATGATTCACATTGATTCACCATTAAAGAAAAACTATCCCACTCGTAGCTCTGTAGGTGTCCTGGGCATTTGTGCTGCCAAATAGATTCCCTGCAAAGAATGAGATACAGTACCTTGTGCAACAAACAACTTCTACCCTCTGGTAATGAATTATAGATCATTTACCCATGAACAACGGCAATGTTCCATAGCTAATGAGTTAAAATTAGAGGGTCAATGGGATCTTTTGATGTTCCACCAACAAAAGGACAAAACATCAACCCACGGATTTTCACCTAACAACCCAGCTTTACCAAAGAGGTTTGCCCCACTCACCATCTCCAAGTGGGCCTGCAAGACCTGTGGTGCTTGTCCCTGGCCATCCGCAATGCTTGGGATGGTATTTCCTACTTCAGGGTGCACTTGAGGTTAATTTTATTGGGTATAACCATGCTTACAATCCCGAAAAAGTTGGGATATGGTGCCATATGGTGCCCTATCACTTTATACTATAGTCATATATATATATATCTATCTATCTATCTACTGAGAACTGGAACTGCACTTCCAAGTATGGATCTCCACGTACTAAAGGGACTGAAGTTACTGAAGAAGAGGGAACTCACAGAATAATTTTGGGCAACAAACAGTATTGGATCTTGCCAAGTTCGAGTTCCAGCTTGCTTAATCGGCCTGATGTCAGTTGGATGGATAAACATAGGCCACCACCAATCCTGCCCCTCATGTTGCAATCTTTTTTGGCATCCACTGGGTTCCTATTTTTTTTCATGCGTGTCAACATCATCCAAGACATATATGTGCACAGCAAAACCTTGGGATTGTGAATGGTGATACACTTCAACAGCGCAGGAATACAAGTTGCAAATTGTGTGTATATATATATCTATCTGTATATACATACATACATACATATATATATATATATGTATAGAGAGAGAGAGAACCTGCACAAATAGATGTAAAAACACACATATGTACAATACCATACTATGATACAATATCGTTCATGCAATCTAGACAGAATGTGTATGTATATAATTATATGGCAGTGTGTCAAAACCTTGTACCCCTGGTGAACATCAAAATAGCTGGTAAATGGATGTTCATCCCATTAAAAATGGTATTAATAGGTATTGATCCATACCCATATATATACAGGTTTATCATGGTTCTCCCATCATTTTCCCTATCTGCTGGATCTTTTCCCCGCCTGAGATCGCAGCACCGGAGCAGGGCCAGCAGGGCCAGCAGGGCCCGGCACCACCGAGCAGGGTACCTGGTGGAGCCCAGGTGTTTCGTAGCGGTGCAATTGAATTTCATATTGAATATATCATATAATGTATATATAGGCTCGTCCCTGCTACCACATACGATGGGGTGGAGGGGTGGGGTGGGATGTTAACGTTCATGTGAACTTGCAGAAGCAGTTGATGCTACGCACACGCGGGGAGCTGCTGTGAAGAGACAGAAAAACAAAACTGGTCTCACATGTTTCTCGGAAGATCCTCAAACACCGTGTTCGTGTTCATACTAATGCTGCTGCTGCTGATGATGATGATGATGATGGTGATGATGTGATGATGATGATGATGATGATGATGATGATGATGATGCTGATGCTGATGCTGATGATGAGGGTGATGATGATGATGATTATGATGATGATGATGATGATGTGATGATGATGATGATGATGATGATGATGATGATGACCCTAATGAAACTTGTCAATTCCGCGACTAAATTTCGTCACGGAATGGACAAGTTTTACCAACCTAACTCAGGTTTGCGCGGTTCCAAGAGCAGGGACGAGGCTATATATACTGGTTGGTGGTTTTAGCCATCTTGAAAAATATGAAAGTTAATGGGTCGGATTATCCCATATATTATGGGAATATATATATATAATATACTATGAATCAATATAATATAATATTTTTTAGTTCTGATGTAAATTTCTGAACTGATGCATTCGGTATATATATATGTAGATTTGTATAATGTATATACATATATATACACATTATGTAAATAGAATTATGTAATTATATGTGTATATATATATATGTATATGTAAATCTATCTATCTATATATATATATATATATCACTTGTTTTCACTTTATGTAATATGAATAAGTGTTTCAGAGTCTGGGTCAACCTTCCACGCCAGAAACAGGTTTTTACCCGATTCTCATCCCCGCTTTTTCTGCAAAACGGTTGATGATCCGTGTGAAAGTCCAACTTGGAACGGGTCCAAATGGGGGGACGGCCACATTTGGGGAACTTCACCAGGCTTGACCATTGCTGGTTGCATCCTATCAGGTTGGTGGTATACCTACCCCTCTGAAAAATATTAGTCAATGGGAAGGATTATCCCTTATATTTTGGAAAATTAAACATGTTTGAAACCACCAACCAGCTATCTTTTGGATTCTTTTGAAGGTCAAAAACTATGGGCCAACCTTGCTGAAATCCAGGTATTTTCATGTGGATCTTCACTTTGGCCCCGATCCAGCAGCACCTGCTGATATACCACGGATGCAGTTGGGATCAGAATCGGATGCCCCTGGCGTTTGACGTGTGGCTGTCTTGGTTTATTCAAAGCCGGGACCTCAATGATTCATCTCCCAAAACGGTCTGTTCAAACCCCGAAGTGCCAAGTTTTGAGCATTCCACTAATTCTGAAACGGCCATGCTAGACCATTCCAGTATTTTTATGTATTTTTTCCAGTTCCCTGCAAGATGGTCATGCTTTTTCAACACGTAAGACACTTCTGAGTACCTCAAAATGCGTGGAAAAAACAGCGACACTTGTCATGGTCAAGACATCCCACCTGTAGTATTATGTGGTCATGTGATCTTGGCAAAACCGTTTGAAGGGCGTTTCAAATTTCCGGATGTACATCATCAGCCTGGGATATGAGACATAGATTGAGAGATAATCATGATCCTTAAAATGCCTTAAATGCACACTCCGCACATTCCGCCCGTATTTGCATAAAAATGATGGCCGTCTCCCCTGAAATATCACCCTGTATCCACATTTTAGAGCACCAAAATCCAGGACACAAATTGGCGGATTTGGGAATCTTCCGAAAATGCTGGCAGATCAACTTGGCAGTTTGGGATCCTGGTTGATCTGGAATCCCGCCTGCTGGGCCGCTTCTCGTGCATGGCCCTGTCCACGATGCCACTGGCGTGGGTAATCCCATTTCTTTTTCTGGAAACAAAAAAAATGTTCCTATCGGGAACGACAATTCCTGCTGGAATTTTGTTGCTAATCTTTTTTGAAAAGGATCTCCGAAGCCTCAGGCATAGGCATAGTTTCTTCTGGGGATACGCAACACCTGAAATGAAATTTGCGGAAATATGCACATAAGGGACAAAACAATAAGGCCAAATCATACTGTTGTCTCTCAGGACGCTTTGTCTCACAGTCCATTACCATCTACCAGTCAGATGGACAAACAGCAAAATCGGGTGATCTGACAGATAAATTCACGTGCATGAGTTTAAGTTCACAAGGATCCGAGCTGAGAAGTGCAACACCCCAAAGAAAACTCATTCATGAAAGGACACTTGAGAACCATCAACACATACTGTAAGATTGGTCAAACCTAATAACATCTAATAACATCTAATAACATCTAATAACATCTAATAACATCTAATAACATCTAATAACATCTAATAACATCTAATAACATCTAATAACATCTAATAACATCTAATAACATCTA
>Ga0126342_10011825_pt1 | contig 15583 bp, 12 predicted proteins | sample Cyp1metagenome_FD_92528 | JGI IMG/M metagenome (GOLD analysis project Ga0126342, IMG submission 92528) | Coral microbial communities from Lord Howe Island, Old Settlement Bay, Australia - Cyphastrea 1 metagenome | ecosystem: Host-associated > Invertebrates > Cnidaria > Coral ...
AACACTGGGCGTGGATGGTCGTGGTTGAGGTCCGGCAGGGAACACTGGGCGGGGATGGTCGTGGTTGAGGTCCGGCAGGGAACACTGGGCGGGGATGGTCGTGGTTGAGGTCCGGCAGGGAACGCTGGGCGTGGATGGTCGTGGTTGAGGTCCGACAGAGAACGCTGTGGATCGCGGGTCGCAGTTGGACGAGGAGGACGAGGAGGACGAGGAGGACGACGAGGAGGAGGACGACGAGGAGGAGGAGGAGAAGGAGGAGGACGAGGACGAGGAGGACGAGGAGGAGGAGGAGGAGGAAGCAACTGACATAAAATCTAACAACCCTCACCTGGCAGGTGGGGAAAAACATGAAAGGAAACAACTCCATACATGAGGGTACTGTATCATACATCATCAAGGTCTATATAGACTGCTCACCTTCAGATTACTGTAACTTCTTGACCTTTCTCAAATGTTGCAGCGTTGCATCATTTTTCTGGCATCCTTGGATGAGGGTGAGGAGGTAACATTGAAGAATGAGTTTATTCCCTGCCAGGTGAGGGCCTCTAGATTTTGACACAGTAACCCCCGCCCTCACTCCTTCAGCGCATCCTCCTCCTCTTCCTCGTCGTCTTCCTCCTTCTGCAAGCTCGTCGGCACTGTGGACACCAGCGGACTCGGAGCCCAGATCAAGAGCCAACTCAAGTCGAGCAATCTCGCTCCAGAAGCTTATGGCGCGCTCCAGCTCAGTCTGGGCACACACGGACCCGAACACATGCCAGAAAGAATGTCATAGGATGTCAGAATATAATTATGTCAGATAGAATGCCAGATAGAATGGTAGCATAGATAGAATGCAAGATAGAATGTCAGAACACATGTCAGAACATATGTCAGATAGAATGCCAGTTGATGGGGATCACTCGAAGAAAGCAATTGTTTATCCTTGGTTTGAATTTTGACCCATACCCATCCATACATATACCGTATACCTTTGTCGTTAGACGGCCTTGGCTCTGTTTAGGAGAACCTGGCTCTCAATCGATATCGTGCGCGCCATTGCATTCCTGATGGAGAGCATCTAGAAATGCTGACCAGTTTTGGCTGGAGCCCCGAAGAATTCAAGGCTGGCATGAAGAGCCTTGGACTGCACCTGGTAGGTTGCGGAAGCAAACATTTCACCTGGTTGGTTAGTGGGAAAATCTACAGAAATTCATGAGGGTTTCCCAAGACATTTTGAACATCGTTTGGGATCAAACCTAGTAGATATAATATGTATTATATAATTGTACACCCTTTTTGAATTGATCCTGGAATTCCTGGTGCGAATGAGATAATTTGATCCTTGGTTGCAGCAAGGAGCGGCTTCTGGTCGTCGATTCGGCAACACTGGATGGCAACCCACAAAACCTGAGGGCAGCCTCCACACTTTGAAGCCGACAGTTATCCTCGCTATCCTCAGCAAGACGCTTGAAGGATTAGCAAGGAATGACTCGCTTGACCGCGTGATCGCTTTCACAGAAATCGTGATACCCTGTGAACGCCGCAATTTTTGAGCTTGATGCACAAGCAACAACACTTATACCAGACAGTATATGGCACCACAAAAGCACGCTGGCTTACTCATAGATATCAACGAAAACCATAGACCGCTGTGTGATTGTCACCAGGGGCTGCTGAACATGGAGGCTTTCGGGCATTGTCGGACTAGGATCAGGAAGACATTAACCCCCAAGGGTTTTATAAGATTTTAAACCTGCCGCAAGCTTATTTCTCAAGAATTGCTTTGGCTTCCATGGCTGATCATATGCATGCGAATCATGTGAGATGGTCGTGCAGCTTTACCTCTTTGGGCACAAAACCCAGCTGCAAGAAGGTTCGCCCTGGACACAGCGGAACCAAGTGCACTCTATCGACCATCTTCACAACCCTAGTAGAGCTGCACGACAAAATGAAACGAGAGAGCCATTTAAAATCATTTAAACATAGATGTTTGACTGTAGTTGACTGTAGTTGACCATGTCATAGCGACATATGGGGAATACATTTGGACCATGAAACTGCCAAGAGTTTGTCGGAGCTCCATGAAGTTGGTCGGAGTATGTTTCGCCACATGTTTGCTGCGGGTCGCTTCCTGGCAAACGCATTGGTTTCAACAGCCTATTGATCATAGAAACTCGGCATGAAAACACGGAAACACATGCTACTGCAGATGCATGACCTTTGATGTTCAATGGCAATTTGAGCTCAGGTGACCCAGGTGGGAATGTGGGAACCTTCAGACAGTGGCTTGACCCCATTTTAACTGGATCATGTTTATGTTGCCGATGGATATGCTACTGTACTGTCTGCCCAGGCGATACCTCGTGGAGGATGATTTCGAGGAGGCATGGAGGGCTGACAGCATTCCACCGAAATTCCACCCTTCTCATGAAGTTTCACGATGTCATTGTCTCCACCATGCCTATTTCATCAATATCAAAGATCATTCACCTTTTCACCATCATGTCACAAAACAAACGAGCTCAACGTGCGTACAGACGTGCCAAAGGCAGAGACAGACATGCAATGTCACAGCAGCTGGAGTTGTCTTCACCACAAGCAGGTTCCCGCATGGATGTCCGTTGGAGGAGGTTGTAGCAGGCTCGTCCCTAGAACATTGGACTACCAAGTTGTAGAGGCTGTGGGTCCATCTGTGCGGATCGAAGCTCATGGATGCTGTGGCCCTAGCCACTGCCACTCGATAGATCTCGATAGGCATTGATTGCACGCGCATACCTTGAGGTTCCTGGCTGAAGGGTATGCACTGGCAATGAGTGCCTATCGGGTTGCAGTGCCTACGCCATGCGTTTACTATGGCTGCGGCTCTTGCGGCTGTCAGCAGCCAGGTCAGATGTGGGAATCCTACAAAGTAGTGGATAGTGGAGGGATTGCCCAAGCTATCCACCTCAAGATCCTGGTGACTCGTGTGAAGCTTAGTTTGCGCTGCCTGCCATTGGAGCTGAACCCCCGCGGCAGCCAATGACCGTCCATGAAGTTGGTCTTTGGGTCCAAGCAATCATGTAGAAGCCTCTGCCAATGCATTGGATGCTGCATGACCCGCCCAAATCGGAGCTGCAGAAACTCCTCAAGCACCGGTCTCGGCAGCTCAGGGAGTCTCACCAGCTCCACCCAAGCATTGTCATTGTGACTCCTGAATGCAGCTCCCAAAGATCCCAAACTTGAATGGGGCACACGATACATCACTAGTTTTGCGGCTTCATTTTCAAGCCATGGCCATGCGAAAATGAATGTCCCGTGGCTCTTCCCAGAAGACAGAGATGTGGAGTGAGCAGCTCCTTTTTTCAGGAGTCTCCTTTGGACAAAGGAAGCTATGGCACAGACCACCCGAAGTGAAGCCTCAAAATTTTCGACACGAAGCAAAGCGACCTGAACAGCTCTTGGTTCGGACGTGGGCCAGGCTCAAAACTTTCGAGGCTTCTGATGAGATCCACAGGCTCGTGTACTTCATGATTAGCCTGGCATGTCTTGAGCCTGGCCACGTTTGGAAGGATGTCCCGTCCACGCGTCCAAACTGAGAGTTGTTAGTGAGCTGTATTGTGCGCTGGCTGGCAGACCCTTATGAGCAAAGAGAGTGGCATCGACCATGCAGAAACTTCTTCATACCCTATCTAATTAGTGTGAAGAGATGCATGATGCTGAGAATCTGGTCACATGTTAAAATTGCCAGAAGACATGTGTAGTGAAGTGGACCGAAATCACCCGACCATCACCACATCTTTCCCTCTGCTTGAATCGTTTTGCCTTCAAGATGCAGACCTACGACTTCGCCAAGGAGAAGACACTGGTGCGATTGGCGATGCTACGGGAAAGAGATCAGAGCCCACGCCCAGTGGAGACTGTGGATGGTATACCATGGATGACCCTTTTGCTCCCTCCACCAGGCCATCCGCGGAGGGAGCTATGCAGACGCAGCAGGACAAGAAGCAGTGGGTAAAGCCGAACTGAGCGTGGTGACTCTCCGTCTTACACAGCCTCCATTTGGTTTATCTTTGGTGAGGCTTTTGGGGTGCACATGGGTGCACAGATCTTGCATGAGATTATCCATCATGCAACCATCTCCTATCCCGCGGTGAAAAGTGCTTCTTTGTAAGTGACAGCCTCCAAATCCATTGGACACGTGTGATTTTCCCCATCAGATTGCGGGTATATGCCCCAGTAGACCCGAGGGACAACAACATCATCTTAGGGTTGCAGCCCAAAAAACATCCTCCAGAAATCATCCGAAGTGACCCAGCAAAGTCACCAAGTCCTCCAGAAATCACCCAGCAAAGTCACCTCCAAGTCATCTGGAGATTGCCCCAAAATAGGGGTACCGGGATGTACCGGGGGTACCCCCATCATCCAAGTCAGACCAATTTCGATGGTGACTTGCGGATCCACCACGACTTCGGAAACTTCCACCAGCCACAGGCGCAGCGAGAGCGAGAGCGAGACGGGCCGTTGCTCTTCTTCTGCGGCAACGAAGGCGACGTGGAGGCCTTTGCCAACTTTAGCGGCTTTCTGCGGGAGGCTGCAGCGCCATGGCGACCATGATCGACTGGGCCACAGGTGTACCCATGGGATGTGATCAGTATGAAGTGGGGTTAACTAAACGGTTTAGCCATTATAATCCCCAGAACCACTATCAGTACAGTGGCCACTGGTTACTAAAATGTTTCTAATATGTAATTTCTGGAGTGACAAGGGGTGTGAAGAAAATGCCTTCGCTTGTGACTTGCGGCATTTGGTGGATCTATTCAGTGTTGTTCTGTGATCGCAGTGGCTTGAGGTTGCGTTGGGTGGACAAGTGGTTTTCGCAGAACACCGATTCTACGGGCAAAGTCTCCCGTTCGGTCGAGTGGCTTGATTGCGTTCAGCGATGACACAGAGGGTCTAGGCATGCCTCATTCTTCATCATGCTGCATCTGAAAAGTGACATGCATTAAGCCCCATGATCCTTGGAGAAGTTCATACACTTTGGAGATCTTTGGATCCATGAGGGCAAATTTGTACAAAACTGTATTGTCTCCCAATATTCTTCAAGTCTTCGAAGCCTGGAAAGAGATGGGATGCATGGATATGCATGGTCCAAAGTCACACCTGTCGATTTTTTGTGATTTTTTCTGCCAGGATTTTAGCAAACAGCAGACGCAATACCTGACCGTGGAACAAGCGCTTGAAGACTATGCTCAACTCATCCGGCTACTCGGCTAGCAGGAAACCCTGGCATTTTAGGACATATTTGGAGCGTTGGACGAGTCAAACTTGGTCCAAAGGATCCACCAATGGCAATCTTTGGTATTGAACTATAGGATACTATAGGTATATAATGGTATATAACATTAAGATACATTAAGATACATTAAGTAACTATACTCAAACATCATCGAACATGAATTTTTGGGGCCTTTTCGCAAGCCTTCTGGTGCTGCTCCATGTCACACCTCAGGTCCTTGGTAGCTGATCAGCGTAGCGTGGTGGTCTTTGGAGGCTCCTATGGAGGTATGCTGAGCAGCTGGATGCGAGCCAGGCGTGGGACAATGTTGATATCAACGGCTACCCTCCGGTTAGCAAAGGTGGCAATCGAAAATTCTGGATAAATGGAGGTTTTGATGGGCAAAGTATCTATATGAATGGGGGAAATTTCAATTGCCACCTCTGATTACCGGAGGGTATTTTTGGATATTTCTGCAAGAGAAATCATCATGATATATCATGATACATCGGGATTCTGAGAAGGTACCCGAAACTGGTTTTTGCGGCAGTTTCTCAACAGCATTCAGCGACTTGTTGCCCTCAGTGAGTCATTGATTTTTTTTCAGCCAGAAAACATGAGAAACCCAGAGATTGACGGGAGCTCAATTTGTTGACCCCAATCTTTTGGAGGCTAAAATACAAAACCTACGATAACCTACGTATATTAATATATTATATTATAAAGACATTTAAATAGAATAGCCAAATCTTGCAGCTCCCCCATGTCTGGATTTGCTGATGATTTTCCCCTGGGTTAATCCACTGGGGAATCCCCCCAAATCCAGTGGGTCGCCAACTCGGTCGCCATGCTTAGGTGGCATCCTCCGCTCCTCTGCGCTTCGAGGGCGTCAAGGGCTTCTTCCGGCTGGTCACCGAGGCGGCCTCTGCCAACAGCTGCGGCTGCGCGGAGCGCGTGCGGCGCGGCTTCGCGGTGCTCCGGGAAATGCCCAGGAGATGGGGATCCGATGGGAGCCCTAAATCATCCAAAATTTGTCATATTAAGATACGTATGTTAAGATATTTCACTGTAAATGCATTTTAAGAATCCCACACATGGTGGTATAAACCCAAGCATTTACATGTTAATACTATATAAATTATAATTAAAGAACTATAACCATGGGGTTGGTCCTGGACTTTGGGGCCTAACCCTGATTTATGGCCATTGAACCGGGGTGAACATGTTGAGCAATATACCTGGCGGATGGGAAGAGGAGAACACTGCAAGAGGCATTTGGACTTTGCAGTGACAACTTCCAGTTGGATGAGCTGATTCTATGGGCGCGCAACGCCTTTGTCACAGTACCTTGCTTGAATGGATCTGTCCAAGTTTATCCTGTTCACTTCATCTTCAGAATCCAGACACTGCATGCGCGTGGACCATTGGCATAAATATTTGGTTGAACATTAGCATCCATCACATTTCATTTTTCTGAACTTGCCCTTCGTTTTCTCATAGATTCTCATAGTTTCCCACGTTTTTCATGGTTTTTCCATGTTTTTCAAACATATTTGCTGTTCCTGCTGGTTTCTCCCTACACCTGCAGGTGGCCATGGGGAACTACCCCTATGCCTTGGACCTCTTCGGCCAGGGCCTGCCGGGCTGGCCGTTGAAGGCCGCCTGCGAGCCACGGAACTTCCAACAGCTGGCGCCCTTGGAATTTTTGGCCAAAGCCGTTGGATCCTACTACAATGCCACAGGCCGCATGACATGGCAGACATGGGGATATATTCATGTTATATTGGCTAAACAGCAGTAAACGCCCCAAACCCACATTTAACCATATTATGTATATATATATATATAATGTTGGATTATATGATATTATATAATATATTATAATTATATATATATATATATTGTATGTATACATCATGATTTGTTAAGGGATTGCAGGAATGTGGAGATGTTGGACAATGGTGGAAACCTGGGAGGTTGCCGCATGTATCTGTAAGACATATAAAAAAGGCTTGGGTCCTGTGGTTTCTGCAGGCACTGTGGCGTGTCATAGCATCAACGGCGAGTATCGGGACTGTGCAGACCAGACCGGCTGTGGCAGTTCGCATTCTGCGTGGGGCCGCTCGTGGGATGTCGAAGCCTGCCGGCAGATCGTGTATTCCACCTCCACGGACAACATCAGCGATATGTTTCCGCCTAGAGAATGGGGTCCAACCCAGCTGTCTCGCTACTGCCAGCAGACATGGAGCATCAAACCTCAGATCACGTGGTACCAGTCGTGGTTGTTTCTTGCCTGATTTCAATCATTTTCCACGCAGTTTTTGTCCTTTTTGACTTCCACTTGCTTGAATTCATACCACGATTTCCAAAGAAACTGCGTAACTGCTTATATCACCTTATAGATACTTATAGCCTTATTGTATCTTATTGTCGCACATCTTTTCATTTTTCCCAGGTGGGTCTGAAATATCTGAGGTCTGCCGTTGAGAACAGCAGCCGCATCATCTTCACCAACGGACTCTGGGATCCCTGGCGAAGTGGTGGCGTGTCCGGGGCTCAGGAAACGATGCCGTTTTTTCGATGGCTGGATGGGGATGGGTGAAAGTTGGGTACACAAAAAAAATATGGATGTTTCATCACCAATTTTTTTAAAAAAACTGACGACCATGTTTTTTTGGTTTCGGGATCTGACATTTTGACCCATCCTAAAAATGAAGTGAGTCGAGTTGAGATGCCAGGCTGAAGTCTTTGTCCAGCACTTTGGTGTCTCTGAAGATTCCAGAAGCTGGACATATGTATGACTTGGCAGCCTCCCATCCAAAGGATCTCCCAGCTGTTGGGATGGTCAGGCTGGTGGAAGCATTTTGTTGAGTTACACTTTGAACAGGGATGGTTGTTACAAGCTAAACGCGTCTTTCAAATTCTTTCAATATATTCAATATCCGCCAATATCCAGTAAGAAACTATCATCAAATTGCTACAGGAAATGATAGGAACCAGATGGAACCGCTATGAATCTCATCGCCCGAGGCGGAAGGTGGTCTCCCTGCTGCAAAGCTGGTTATCCTCCGATCCCGATCGCCGCGATGCTGTGGTGGTTTGACCGGAGCTCTGCGAGCAAAACAGGGCCTGGGTTTGCCGATCTTTCTCAAACTGGTGTGGGTATGGGTCAATACCTATAGATACATTTTTAGTGGGATGAACATCCATTTACCAGCTATTTTGGGGTTCACTAGGTACCAGGGTTTTGACCCATCCCCCTGTATGGCCTGTCTCGAACATGTCGGAGTCGTGGCCAGCAAGCTGGCTGACAGCCACTCCTGTAAAAAAGCCTAAACATGACGACATTGTGGATCCAACATATCCATTTCAAAGTCACCACAGTGTGCTTGGTAAAGCACTTGTTTCTGTACTTGTAGCATAAACATATAGCAGAGATGACCTATGTTGCAGTCCAGCAGCATCACTCCTTCTAGTCCAGACCACAGAGTCACAAGTGCCCACTTCTGGATTCAAGTCAGCGAGTTGTTGACATGTAGAACCTTAGCAGCCATGAGCCATGGCGGGACATTGATATGTCACCGATTGATGCAAACCCGGACATTCCGGATACGGATGATCTCTCGGTACCAGAAGTCGAGGATGGTATTTTGTGGTTTGCAGCATTTCAAATCTTGAGATGCTTGAGACATTTTGAGACCTTTCCTGGCTTTTAAGAAAACAACACAAAATGAATCAAAATGATTACAAAATGACCCATCGTATTCATTGGCGATACCATCCAGATCCATCCAGCAACAATCGTGCCCATGAAGCATGCAGAAACCATCAGAAACCTGCGCTGCAGGAGCTGTACAACGCTGCCTTGAAAGATGTGCAAAGGGCTGCTGCTGCAAGTCCTGAAGAGCGGCAACGCTGTGGACAGCGCTTGGCGTTGATCTCCAAGGACGGGGGATGAACATCCACCGATGCTTTGAAAACCAACCAGGGTCTCGCCACGACAAACATATATGAAACTCAGCAGAATTGGTGAGTCGGCTTGTGATCAAAACAAAAATGCAGAGCATGGGGCTGTCGAAGCAATTTCTCTGTCACATGATGCTTTGTAAAAAAATCGTGCAGATGTGCATCTTGAATCTTCACCCGAAGCCACAAGACTCACAGCAATACAATCTGAACTGGTTGGTGTCCCCCATGATCACACTGCCGAACATTCATCAATGATACCAACAAGTGAAGCTTGGCGTGTCATAGTTTGCCCCAATGGAGCTCAAAACATGTCAAAACCTACATATGATATTCTTACACTTGGGGCATGAACGCTAAACGCCAGTTATTTGGATATATTTGGATGTGAAATGCATTAAAGTACGGGGTACCCGGGTTTTGGGTCTCTGCCGTCTATACCCATGCCGTATCCCCCATATTGTCCCATGAATCCACACCATTTCCACCTTCCGGTATCATTAAACATGGCTTGCTTTTCAAATCCCTTATCAATCTTATCTACTTCGATGATTTTCCATATTTTCCCATGGAAAACCAACGAAACCATCATTTTTCAATATGTAAATCATCTATAAATGGCCCGTAGATATACCAACGTTTGCTGAGGGGATCCCACAGGCTTTGCGCCTGGCCAAGCGGAAGCCTGAGAAGCGACAGACGCTCAGAGAAATTATGCCATTGGCATAGGGAAGATGTTGGAAAATGATGGGAAAATGTTGGGAAAATGATGGAGGATCATGGGTTTTGGATGATTTTAGGGTGTTCCCAACAACACTGGCAACACAGATCAAACATGATTCAAGTATGAGACGAATTTGCGAAAGACTTGTTATAAAAAAAATCCGCAGAGACGGCAAGACTGTGTGCGACTTGCACTTGCCAGTGTGTTCAATATGTTCAATATTCCAGACTCAAAATAGCTTAAAGTATCTCAAAATAGCTGTTGACTTGTATGTAAACGTGACATGCTGGTCCTCACTGGTCCTCTGCAGGGTGTTCCTCGATCATCACCGAAATCAGGAGGCCTGAGTGGTCGACGTATCCAGAGGCAGTTGCCTTGCCAAGATGTCCAGATGATGCCCGATATGTGCAGAGCTTACTGGCAAAGCTTCAAACATGATGGTTTTTCAATGTATTGCAGGGATTTACTGAGAATCCCAACAGTTCATGTCATCATGAGTCATCAAAACCAACCAACTCAAGCGCACCAAGTCACCACATGTCACCACTTGATTCTTCTCATGTCACTGCGCGAATCTGCGCGAGGTGAAAAGCTTCAGCACTGATGATCTTCCTGCGGCGCAAAGTTTCTTCCAGACCTACGGCTTCGTTGTCTTCAAAGATGTTCTGAGTGCCGCTGAGTGCGGATGCCTCAATGAATTTGTTCATGAATCAGTTGCTGTAAACCGGAGGGACGTGGGACGTGAGATGATTCATGGGATTCTGCAGGTCCATGATTTATGGGACCCCCAATCTGTGGCCGATTCGCGAGCGAGTTGAGGCGAGGCCACAGTGGCTGAGATTTGGACTTCCTTGGAAGAACGCACCGAAGGACCGGCAGCTACCAGACTTCCTTTGCGCGTTTGTGGTACCGGGATCCGTGATGGGTCAATCATGATCAAAACATGATCAAATCATTTTCTGAAAACATATATCAAGTTACATGATAAAACAGGATCAAAATCAACACCCATATATCATCATATATCATATATCCATATATATATCCTCTATTTTTAATGGGGATGAATAGTCCTTCAGCTCTACTAGTCGTTCATCATTTTTCTTCCCCCAGTTGTCGTTCCAGGACTGGCGCGTGACGCCCCCGAGAGCTGGCCCCTGTTGTCGTCGCAACGCTACGGGCTGCCCGAAGAGCAGGCCATGGCGGGGGAAATGATGCAGGCTTTGGTAAATGTCCCACTTTGGGCATTTTGAACATCACATTAGAATCACTTTCAAGTAGCTGTTGGAGATATTTGGAGATCATATCCCCAATATTTGGGTGATGTGAAAAATTAGGACATGTATACCAAGCCCTGTTATGGGGAAACATGATGAAGCATGAATTTTGTAAGGCAGGAAAGCATAGTCATTATAGTTACCAGGTATATGATATTATATGAGGTGTTTTTCTTTATTCGTAACAATATTGCTTACAAATTGGAATTTCCTTCCATTGCTTGGCAGATCAAAAGTCCCGTTGTAACACATGCTGCCAGGCTGTCTTCACGCCGCAGATGGTTGCCAATCGGCAAAATGCCCGTGTGTATGCAGCCTTGGATGCGGTTCTTCCACGAATTGATGCAGTGGAGGATTTTGACAGTCCTCATCCAGATCCAAACAGCGTGGTGGTCACGCAAGACAGGTGGGGGATCAGCCGTTGTATCCAATGTACATCCTGAAGTGGCCAGCAATTTTCAAGGTCGGAAGGCCACAGCCGAAAAAAGGGACACTCATCAGCCCCATGATCTTCATCCTTATTGCATCCTCCTCCAACATTTTTGGCATCTCGTAGCGACCGTTCATTTAGGTGGTGCATCTATCGTCCTGCGGGTGATGATGAAGGCGCTCGAACGGCTGAAAATCTGCACCTGGACGTGAATCCGTGGACCTATGCTGGGCTGAAGCCAACAGAAATCGAAAGCCTCAGGCCACCGAAAGCTACGGATTTCACATGACAGTTTCATCACTTTCATGTTTTTTTCCATGCTTTCTTGATCCTGCGGATTCAAAGAGTCGAATTTCTAGGAGTTACTTTCCATTAGAAGAAGCTTGACATATTAATTAGTCGTATATAATTATATTAACATATAATAACATATATTAACTTATTAAACCATGTATCACTGACATGCAACCGTGGAGTTTGAAAGCAGGTACGGTACAAGCATCGCTGGAGACCACCGCTTTCCATTGCAGGCTGTGATTTTCTCTGGGAATGGCACCCAGTTTCAGCTGTGAAATTCAGCACTAGATCCCTAGTCACTACAGTGGATGGAAGAAATCCTGCACCACCTTGGATGGTTGAAACCCTATAAATAATGGGATAAACCATCTATCAACTGGTGCAGGATTTCTTCCATCCACAGTAGGTCTATTGTGTTTTCAAATTTGGTGATTCTCAGAAAGGACCCACCGGGTCATTTGCTCATCCAGTTCTTGCACAAAGCATGGCGATCCAAGCCTCATACCCTACAGTTTACATATGTTTACATCAGACTAGCTGGGATTTGTAGATGTTCATCCAGTTCATCCCCTGTTTTCATGTCGTTTTCTTTACACTGTCCCTAGGTTTTCCATGGTTTTCCATCCCCACTTGCGCCACAAAAGCGTCGATGCCAGGACTTCCGGGCAGAGCTCACGGCTGTTCAAGGGCGTGGCGGCGAACATGGCGAACATGTGCAAGGGGTGATGAACCTGCTGGACAACTTGGAAGAGGACCGGGAGACACCAGTCATTGGTCAATTTTTAGTGTCATTGATATTCATTGATATTCATTGATCAAGATGTTCAACGGACTTTTCCATGGTCAATTAATGTCAATTATATGTTCAAATTTTATTGAAGTCGGTGAAGTGTGAAATTCTTGGGGGAAGTCTGAAAGTCTGGAATCTTTACACTTTCCCCACAGATTTTCCATGGATTTTCGTTCATTGCCATGGCCATGGCTAGGAACATGATTGTTCAGCATCCAGGATGGTGGCACCCGACTTGTGCCTGGCTTTCACCGATCCTTCATGGCCTGGTTGGAAGCACTAGGCTTGCGGCTTGGAGTTTTGATGGAGTTTGGAGGTGGAAATGGGGGGTTTCACTGGGTTTTTACTTGATCAATGTTCCCGAAAGTCAAAATGATCTCAAATCCTAGCCTTTGGGTCGAACATGGACTCAGTTTCGCAAACAGATAAGAATAGATAAGATGCAATTACACATTTAAGTGAGGATTTCAAGAATAATTCTTTTCTTGACTGATGAACTTGTAGTACTTTTCGTCCTTGTAGCGAATGGGGTTCAGATGGTTCAGCATGTTGTTTTTTTCAGCCTTTGTACCTCGAGTTTTTTCCTTTCAGAAGGGTGTAATAAGTTAAGGGAAAGAAAAGATAAAGAGAAAGAAGCAGAGAAAGAGAAAGAGAGAGAGAGAGAGAAACGAAAAGAGAAAGAGAAAGAGAAAGAGAAGGAGAAAGAGAAAGAGAAAGAGAAAGAAAAAGAGAAAGAGAAAGAGAAAGAGAAAGAGAGAGAGAGAAACGAAAAGAGAAAGAGAAAGAGAAAGAGAAAGAGAAAGAGAGAGAGAAAGAGAGAGAGAGAGAGAAACGAAAAGAGAAAGAGAAAGAGAACGAGAAGGAAAGGAGAAGGAGACAGAGAGAAGGAGAAAGGAGAAAGAGAAAAGGAGAAAGAGAAAAGGAAAGAGACAGAGATTGGATCCTTTAGGAAAGGCTTGAAGTTTGAAATTGGCAGTTGCTTCTGTAAATAAGGCGTTTCTTTCTTTTCTTGGCTCCAGGATCACCTCAGGAAAAGTTTGCTACAATTCTAAAGCCAGGGAACAAACCTATTAAAGTGAACTGGACCCTCTCGTGGTCTAGTGGCTTGGAAATTTCTTCAGGTGTGGTTCTTTTAAGAATGGTGTAATAAGAGATTAGATCCTTTCGGAAAGGCTTGAAGTTTGGAAAAAAAGCGCTGTCTCACATTCATGTCCTAAGGTTAGTTCACACAGACAAGCACGTTTTTCTTAAAGCTATGCCGGCTATGCCGGCTATGCCCAAAAAAATGGCCACAATAGCGAACCAAGGCCGCCTCAAGACATGGACCGCAAATAATTTTGAAATTCTAGCCACAATTGCACAATTACGAACCTAGCTACAAATCTGGAGCGAACATTATTACTTATCAACTCTATTAAACCCATTTTTTCCTTTTGGGAAGGTGGTCCTTCTTTACGCACATAATGGAACACTGAGACATTATATTCGAGTCGCTTCGCGACGAGAACCGCCCGCACCCAGAGAATTGGATAGAGAGGAAAGGAGCGGGCGTACTTGGCCCAACCAAAGCCGACTGGGGTCAAACCTGGCCGTCCTTGACCCCCTTAAGTTGGGCCGTACAGGAGCCCACTTGGGCCCAACTTGGGCCTAACTTGCGCCGAACTCGGGCCAACTTGTTTGGACGCAAGTTAGGCTTAGCATGCGCAACATAGTCAAGTGCGGGGGCATCTGGCGCCGAAATTGGGCCCAAGACAAGCCCAATGTGGGCAACATAGCCTGGAACGAACCCCCATCAAAGCCAAAAAACGATGGAAATAGCGGTAAAAATGTAAATTTCAACATGTCGCGTTGAGTCTGCAAAACTGGGTTGGGTTGGGCTCAACTTGGCCCCGGGCTGCCCGTAAAGGGCCCAACTTGGCCGCGCTGTCTTGGATACAACTGGAGCGCACGTTGGCGCCAATTGTTCATGTTGGGCTGAAGTTGGACCCAAAGCGATCCAGACGCACTCCAAGTTGAAGCCGTGTGATGCACATGGTCCAAGTCAGTTCTAACATGCCGTAACTTGGCACCTTTGGTGACGGCTTCACAAAGAGTTGGGCCCAACGGAGACACAACATGGGGAGCATCATTGATAGCAACAAAAACGTGGAAAATACATGACATGAAAATACTACGTAGTGAAAGCGGGCGTCTTGAGGATTTCGGATTGGGCCGGTCATGTCCCCCATTTTGAAGCCATATGGACACCAACTTGGGGCGAATTTGCTCCCAAATGGCCGCCATCTTGGAGCCAAGTCCGGCCGAAGTTGGAGCCAATTGGTGTTGGGGCGTTGCTGGCCGAAGTTGACCCCAAGTCGGGCCAATGTTGTGGCAAGGTCGGATCGAAACGAAGCATTTGGATGATTTTGTGCCGATCTGCAAAATGTGCAAATTATCACCGTCCCTTCTGTCGAAAATGCCCCCCAGCTGAAGCTGCACCACCCTGACAGACTTGTCCGGTCGAATCCACTGCTAAACTACCACGCCTCGGCACCTTCGGTGCGGGCGGATTTATATCAATTATGTATATGGATATTATATGTATATGTATATGTAAATGTGTATGTACACGTAAATGTGCATGTGTATGTGTATATATGTGTATATGCTGTATATGTGTATAAATGTAAATGTGTATATATATATATATTGAATCTATGTATATATGTATATATATATAAATGTATACATGTATACATGTATACTGTATATATGTATATATGCATATATGCATATATGTATCTATGTATATATAAGTATATATGCATATATATATATGTATATGTATGTGTATCTGTGCATACATATGTATTTATATTTATAC
>Ga0126342_10011826_pt1 | contig 15582 bp, 14 predicted proteins | sample Cyp1metagenome_FD_92528 | JGI IMG/M metagenome (GOLD analysis project Ga0126342, IMG submission 92528) | Coral microbial communities from Lord Howe Island, Old Settlement Bay, Australia - Cyphastrea 1 metagenome | ecosystem: Host-associated > Invertebrates > Cnidaria > Coral ...
CATTTGAACATCATTAAACATCATTAGACATCATTTGAACATCATTAAACATCATTAGACATCATTTGAACATCATTAAACATCATTAGACATCATTTGAACATCATTAAACATCATTAGACAGCATGTGAACATCATTAAACATCATTAGGCATCATTTGAACATCATTAAACATCATTAGACATCAATTGAACATCATTAAACATCATTAGGCATCATTTGAACATCATTAAACATCATTAGACATCATTTGAACATCATTAAACATCATTAGACATCATTTGAACATCATTAAACATCATTAGACATCATTTGAACATCATTAAACATCATTAAACATCATTTGAGCATCATTAAACATCATTAAACATCATTTGAACATCATTAAACATCATTAAACTATGTTAAACAAATCAATGCAACCCCAAATAATCAACCAATTATCAACCAACATGCGTCAACTGGGTACAGCTCCAGCTCTGGATCTCCTTGCTCGCTCCTCAAATAACTTTACAAAAATGCTGATCATTATTAGGGGAATCTGAGCGTATTTACTTTCGAGCCGTCCGGAAAAAATCGGAAAAAAAAACATGGTTTTTGATCATGAATCATGAGGATTGAACACCCCAAAAAAAGGAGACCCTGCCAATAATGGATGGTTAAGGTTACACATAAACCCAACCGAAAAACAGTATTGGAGGGGTCACCGACCTGGGGTTGAATGGGTTGAATCCACAGGATCATTTTTGAGTCATGGAGATGATCCTTTCCCATGCCATGAGTCACGGGTTGCTTGGTGGGTGTCCCTATTATGATGTGATACCAATAAAGTGGGTTGGTCAACGCAACCCCCTGCGAATCATCAATCAACAGTGGTGTGTTCAACAGTTGGATTCCCAGTTCATTGATTTCATGAATGAAATCCCCAATGAACAAATTCGGCAAAGGCGGATTTTAAACCACTGAACTCATCAACCGGGGGTTGAATGCAGCCACTCATCTTCCCCATGGCCAAGCAGCTCGAGTGGAGAAACTTAAAAAGATCACTCCGCCGGAAGAGGTTCTCCTCCTCGCGAGAACACAACGCAAACCCAAGGAGTTTGGGCGGGGGCCGAGGGGCTCTGCCCATTCAAAAAGAACTAAAACACATTGGGGGTTACTGGGTTTATCATGGTTTACCATGTTCTTCTCAACCAAAGTGGAAATTTACACCAAGAATGCTGATCTCTCCTCACTCTATGAACCAAGAACCATGAACCATGACCAAAAAAGCGATACGACTCACCCAACTGGACTTGACCTTTTTTTTCAGTTCTGGCACCCCAATTCCCATGGTAAACACCCCTATTGTTTGATGGTCCAATGGTCGAATGGTCTAAGTGGTGATTATTATTGATTATTGCTGCTTCATTGATGTGAAAAGTAGACGTACACCGAGTATACCTATAGTTCCCCATGAATTATTGATAAATTCATCACCCATGAATCATCTTCGATGGTTCAAAACATCACCAACAATGAGTGTTGATGTTCATCAAATCAAAGTCCAAGAATGGTCATTGGTGAATCTCCATTAAACCACAATGATACCACGATTTTGCCTCATGAAATCACCACTTGTCAACCCTCCACCACCAGCTGCAGCAGGGCCCTTATTTCAGTCCGTCCTGTGCGCCGGCACCTGACCTAAAGCCACCCCCCGGCGAGTGCGGCGAAGCCATGTTGAGCACTGCAACGCTGTAGCCCTCGCTCCTGCACACTGAATACGTGGCGTGAAAATCCAAGTGGTGCTCCAGTTCTCGCACTTGGTGATGAAAATTACCATAATTGGTTTATAGATGGATCCTAACAAACTATGGTTTTTAAATAGATATAAATGGATGAACGAACTACAAATTGTGGGATGATTAAAAATTAAAAAAAAGTTGTAGCAACCGGAGGATCATCTAACGAATTGTGGTTGTCCACCCAAAGCCATAGACCATGACTGGGGAGGGTTGAAACATCGCACCATAACACATGGTAATCATGTGTATATATATAATATGATATTATATATATATATATATATCATATATATCATATATATCATATATATCATATATATATATGATATCATATATATATATGTAATGGGGACAGTTCATGACATTGGCTTTACCACAGTTCGTGTTTTTTTTCGCACTTACTCAGTTGGATGATCCAGGAAAAGTCATGGAAAAGTCACCCATCCCTACTGGTTGGTTGAAGATGTTGATAAGGATTGCCAGAACGGATTATGATAATCCCCAACATTATGATAATCCCCAGCAACCAACCATCATTGATTACGTACGGTATATTCACGTTATCAAAAAAAACAAAACATCAGCCACTGCGCCTGTGCAACTGCCCTGCACGTTCCAGAATGTCGCATTCAATCACCTCCCACTGCGATTTTTTTCAACGTGACCGCGGTGAAAAACCTTCAATGTACAACCGCGTAGAACTCAAAAATACCAGCACACACACACACGTGTATATATATATACATATTATACACACATTATGTGTAATTATAAGTATATAAAATTATATATATATATATTATATAATATATACAGTAATATATGTATTTGTATGTGTATTATTTATTTATATACGCATGTGTGCGTATGTATATAAAGATATAATACAGTATTTGGATATACCGTAGATATTTATCATCCACAACAAGGCCTCTGGTAGTTTCACCCTGGCGACGAAACTTCGCTCCATGCCTCAACCCTGAGCTGTGGAGCAACCTGCACAGCTGTCGGTGATCCCAGACCAGGCATGGAAGGATTTTAGAAAATCCACCAGTTTTGAACAATTTGTGGATGATTATTTCTATTGATTTCTAATTTATTTCTATTGATTTCTCATTCATTTCTATTGATTTCTCATTTATTTCTATTGATTTCTCATTTTCAGTGGTATTTGTCCAGTGAAACTGCCAGAGGTTACAGGAATATCTGCACCATTGACGTTCATTGACGTTCGGCCCTGCCCCAGGGCCTGGTCGATGGTGTCACGCACTCCACCTCCCCGATCGACGCATTGGGTTCGCATCCAACACTGCTCATTTTCGCCGAAGATCTGCCGCTCGGTTTGCAACCTGTTGAAATCACCGGAGAAGCAAAACGGAGAAGTCCACCTGTTGAGAGAATCTCCCTAATGTCCTGGTAATGACTAACAGTTTGCTATTGAAAATGACCATAGAAATAGTGGATGTTCCCATTAATAGCATGGTGATTGTCCATAGTTATGTAAACGTTTACCAGAGGCTAATGTCCTGGAGTAGAACAATAAAGCCACGAAAAAAAAGGCCTTTTGAAAACTGCTGAGTCGAATGCACTAAGACATTCAGTCTGGCTTCCCACCCTGTAAGAGAAGCCGTGCCTGTTTACATGCGGAAATTGTGAAGCTTGTATGTCAGTGTCTGCGAATGAAATGTACCACTACTACAATCATTGCCGAAATAAAAAAAATAAACCCCGACTTGTACACATGAAGATATGGGTTTGCCCCAAAAAAATGGGTGCCCCAAAAAAATCTGATCGTTAATTCTCATGTTCCTTTTTCTGTTGGCCATATACTGGGCTATCTCAGATGGCCATCCCCCCGCAATCACCAATCTTCCCCAAGGGACCAGATGAGCTGTCGGAGCCGCCGGATCATGAACATGTCTGGTTTCGCCGTGCCATCACCTGCGTTCTTGAAGTCACGCAGCCACCTGGCGTGAATCTTGGGCGAGACACCATCTTTCTACGGGTGTTGCAGAGGGAAGCGACTCCCATAGCGTTATATAGCCATCTTAGTAGGGAAATGGATGGAAATGGTTGATAAACTCAATAGGTTTAGGGTATACCAACTTTTGGGGCACATCCATATTTACCCACTTGTATTGCTGCTGCAATCTTGAGGGTGCTCAGCACGGGCCATGGCAAAAGACAGGCCTGGCTGCATCATGCGGGTTTGCTAGCGCTGCCTTGCAGAATTGGTGAATTTAGGTGCGGGCCGCCTTGAAGAGGAAAAACTACCAGACCCACACCAATTGTCAACCACTGGTATAGTATATGTATATATATATATACTATATAGTATATATATATACTATATATACTATATAGTATATATAGTATATATAGTATATATAGTATATATAGTACAAAACTTCATGTCAACTATTTTTGGCATAACACCCCAGATGGCTTGGAAAAAACCCTGGTATTTGCCACAAGGGGATCCGTCAAACCTATATGAAATAGGTTGAAGAAAAGTGTGGGAACATCAATAAACCCCATCCCATCCATTTTGCTAACAGAACGGTACCAGGGTTCTGGCACAAGAGCCATAAATTGGGGTACACCTTGGTTATCTAACGTAGCCAATGAAAATGGATGAACATTGACAATTTATAGATGATAAACATGATGATTTAGCACATGGGCGTCTTCTACAGTCGAAAAAATTGATGATTTAGTGAGTTTCTAACTAGCCGTGATTAAATATTGATGATTTAGAAAATAACATGCTAAAAAAACTTCCACATGGTGATTAAGTAGCCAGACGAATTTCATCCCACGAATTTCACTAGTGTCTCCTCTGGGTCCATCGCAGCATAGCTGATCTGAGAACCTCCGGTGCCATCAAACATAGCTGGGAAATCCCGTATGGCATTTGAATGGGAAAATCAATGAACATCTATAAATGGTGGATTTATGGGGATTGTCCATTAGCGATATTAGCGTGTTTGCTTTTTTGATTCGCCTAATACTTCGTGGAAAGCTCCAACTGGAAGGGCATGATAATTCCAAGGGGCAAGGGGAAAGAATCCAATCAGCAACTTCCAAGATGAGACACCTTTGGAATAGTTGGCCAATTGAAAATATTGAAATAAGATTATTGACCAACTCTGGATTTTGAACACAATGACCGAATAGTCCATCTATGAAAAAGGAACACTCCAAAGACACAAATTGAGACTCTCCGACAACAAACAAATGGAATGGTTCTTTTTTTTGAAGGAAACGATCACCTTACACGATACGAAGACCACTTGGTATTGCTGGTATCATTCACTGGAGACGACGAAGAGCAAATGTGGGACGAAACTGTTTGGTTTGCAAAAACAACATCTAAGTATCAATGACACAAGCTCATGACTCCCCTCGCAAAGAAAAATCTTTGATATGGTTTCGTTTAATGCCCACCGTTTTTGAATTGATTCGCGTTGCATTTGCGCTGATAGTGACTGAATGTCATTCAGTGATGATGGCAGGCCATTCTAGTACGAGTTACTATATCCGTAGGGGACACGATTCCATTTCAATGGGTTGCTTGCAATCTTGCAATGGTATGTGAGAAAAAGTGCCTTTGGCGACCATCTAAATGCAATGCACATGTTTTATAGCTGGCATCGCTGCCATGGCTGCAGTCTTCAGACAAGTTTCTCTGAGAACAGCTTGAAGATGAAGCTGGGAGGTTCTTCTCAATGTCGGGCTTCTCCTCCTGCATTGAAGTGACGCTTGCCTTGATAAAACATGATCAAACTGGGTGAACGTGAACCGCCAAATCGAACTACTTCCGTTCCCAAAAGAGGAATAATCATCCAGAAACCTGATTTGGTGCTGGATCATCTGAATTTGTTGGTTTTAGTTTTTGGGTTCGCTTTTTTGGTGGCTGCTTATGATGGGGGGGATGGGATGATGCTGATTCTATTTTAATGTGCCAAACCCAAGAACAAACCATTCAAACCAATCCACAATTTTGCCAGAAAATCTGTGGTGTCTGTGGTATTCATTAATTATGGTGTCTACCACATTGGGTGGTTTCGTGGATGGTAAAACAACTGGGCGATTCCCGGCATGCCTCGCTCGTTGGCTCGGTTTTTCGTGAAGTCCACCGTCTTCTCACCCCCATCATCCGAAGCCTGAGATGCCATGAAAATCCAGGCAGGAACTCCTTGGGATGGCTAAAGGCTGGCGCATTCCCACTGCTCGAAGTTCTGAACGTCTTCGAAACCACCCGCAGCGGTTTCTCAGCGGATTGCTTCTTTCGGGACACATTTAAAAACTGGAATCCCCCATTTTTCATAGGAAAAACCCATGGTTTCAGGTGTTCAGATCTTGCGCAAGCAAAAACCATCAACAAACCACCAAAAACCAGCGGTTGAGCTATTGGATCTTCCCTTTTTTTATCGGTCCGGACCTCTTGCAGCAGAATGCGCCAGATGCGGATCGCAATCGTTTCTTGCAGCCCATGGCTCCACCGTGGCATCGGGGTTTCTGCTGAAAAGGGCCGTTTCCCAAAAAAAACGGGTGGTTTTTAGGGGGCTCCAAAGTTATCAAAGTTTGAGTCTAGTGATATGTTGGATGGTGGAACTTGGAAGTTTGGGAACCGGTTTGAATAGTATTCAGAAAAAGCAAACCTTGCTCGTCGATTCAAGTGTCGAGCCCTCTGGAAGATGGGATCAGCTTTGCTCATGGAGACTATTCATGCTGCGGAAAGGTGCTGAAACAGCGGAGAGCATCCCATTTTGACATATGTTCACTACCTGTTGCATTTTTGTATGTGTTCACTTTCCACACTTTAACTTGGGGCCCATTTCCGAACCCCACACATTTGGGACATCCAACCGTCCATGCTGTTTTCACACATCGCTTAAGGCTTAAAAAAACACATCGGCCACCGCAGTTCTGGAATTTCCATGTCCTCCATGCCAGGCACGTCGGCACGTCGGGATGGACTGTTTCCATCAACGTTTCCTTTCCTATCACTACCCGATGTACGCGTCTAACGAGCAAGGTGAAGAATTGCCACCGAACTTATCGACTTATCTCGAAGCTCTACAGACTCTACAGAGCAACCGCATGATCTCCCGATGGCGATTGTTTGTGATGTTCCGTCGATGCATTGTTCCCATTCGTCCATGGCGAAGTCCACAATAAACTCTCATGTGATAAGATCTCGCGCCTTCAAAGTGATGTCAATGAACTCGGCCCATTGGAATCAGCTGGTGGCTCATAGCTGAACAGGTCGTCCGAGTTTTTGCATCATCTGGGTGCCCTGGGTGCCCTGGGTCCCCTGGAATAGCCAAAGGCACCAGCTCAACAAACTGATCTTTTAGTTTCAGTTCCAACATTGTTCGTAGCGAAAAATGAAGACATCTGGGCCTGCGACTTCTGCTGGGGCCTGGGCAAGCAGCGGAATTGAAAAAGGCAGACCCTTGCGAAACACAAACAAGGAAGTGGAACTCTCTCTCGCTCTCTCTCTCTCTCTCACAATAATGGTGATTGTTACAAACCTAAAAAGCACCATAATGATGATCATCATCACCACCATCACGAGTATCATGATCATCGTCACCATCCATTGCCATCATCACCATCATAATCATCACCATCACCATCACCATCACCATCACCATCATCATCATCATCATCATCCAAACAATCGTTCCATCATCAATCATCAATCACCAATAATCAACCATCAAAATTATCACCATCATCACCATCACCATCACCACCACCACCATCAGCACCCTTCAATCATTCAATCATCAATATCACCACCATTCAAGCCTCAATCATCAATATCATGATAAGCATCACCACTCAATCATCAATCAGCCATCATCAATCACCAACCATTGATCATCGATAATCAATCATCAATCATCCATCGTGCATCATCCATCATCCATCATCAGCCATCAATCATCCGGCATTAGAAATCTGGAAGTTGAAAATTGTTTCCTCATTTCTCTGAGCTATGCTGCCCAGTTTGCAAGGTTTTCTGATTACCGCAATTTGCCATTGAGCTATCATGCTGCAAGTCTCAATATCTAGCTACATTTGTATCAGCTTGCTGAGATGCCAGAAAGTGTAGACCACCCATGGCCCCCAAGCCTTGCTACTCCGTGAAATCGCCGCGAGTGGTGCGGTGTTTTGCATCTTGCTGCACTTCCTCCTCCAATGGAGGGGTTCGCCCAGCAAAAAACTCAGGAGTTGACCAGTAAAACGTGTGATTTCACGTAACAAAGCAGGCTGCCTCACCATCAAAAGCTTTGTCTTCCAGGGGGATACCAATCTGGGATACAACAAAATATTGGGTCCCTAAAAATTGGGTCCCATGACTTCGCTGGGGCCATCCGTCGTTTTCAAGACATGCTGCTGCTTCCATTGCTGACATCACCATCATTTACATCCGTCAGCTTTGCTGCACTGACTCTCTGACGGTCTCCAGGGCGTTCGCCGAAGACCGTGGGTACCGTGGACTGGGATGCTTCACTGGACATACCCGCTGTGCTGAAGATGAATTGGAAATGGCCCCCAAAAAAAACTTTGCACAAATGGTTGTAAGATGTCGCAAGTATGGATAGTATAGATTGGTACAGGAAAGTGATGGGAATTGGGGTCCAATCAAGTCCTTTCAAAATGTGAACCTAAAGTTCTGCGTTCTGCCTCCTGAGGCATATGGCATGGGCATACCCTCCTCTTTTGACACATAGTGTGAAACTCTGGGTTGATCATAGGACTGTGAAAAACCAACAACAAAGCTATAGCGGACATTCCAAGATCGGTGAGAGGGCCAGAAGGGGAGGGGAAACGCTTGTGTTGGTAGCTAGGTGTTAAACATTGTTAAACACTGCAGCCTTCCGGGTTTCCGGTGCGGCTAAACAGTGTGTGGATTTGTCCGGATCAATTTTTCTTCGACATGTTCCGTTCTTCGAATAGTCGTTTCCGTTGTATCTCAGCTTCACTGAGGCACAATCCCCTCGTCAACCAAATTCCAATCAGAATCTTCAACTTCACCCGTAACAGGCATTTTTTCCAAATGTTACAAGTGTTTATGTAATATAATGTACTATAATGTAATAGATCTTCTATACTTCCAGGGATAACAAACACAAAACCACGAAATGTTGACGCGAAAATCACTGCGGCACCACCGTCTCGCTGCCCCGCGCGATGGCCGGCCACGCGCAGCAGCCCCGGTGCGGCCGCGAGCCCTCCGAGGTGGCGCTAAACGAGCTCATCATGGAGCCCGGCGCCAGATCCGTGCAGCACGGCCTGGGACCCGGTGCGCTGGGGGGCCTCCATCCGGATGAGTTGGTTGGGAAAATGCCAAGGAAAATTGAAACAAACTACTATCTGTAGAAAAAGATCACAGAATTGGTTTTCTTATGTGAAAATGTGTGAAAAAGTGTGTTTTCACTCTCTTGTCACCAGCATGTGCTGATACTGGCTTGGGTTAAGTTTGTATCATCGAACATATGTATCACCTTCCAGGGCTCACGTTTCACGCTACCAACCGGAACCGAATATTGGGACCAAAGCCCATGATACAGATATTGGATGATGTTGGCTCATGTTGGTAGGTATCCATTTTTATGGGTAATCATCACCAATAAACCAGAAACCCTGCTTTTGCGTACGCAGTGCATTCCATTTTGGGGGTCCCAAACATGCGTCCCAGCATGGTTCTTATCAACCGGAAGATATCATGACTTGGAGGATCATCCCACAAATCGTAAGTGGTTAATAATCCTAGTTCGTAAGTTCCCTTTTTTAGCGGGGTATCCTGTTTTTTTTCGTTGGTTATATGATATTATATTTAAAAAAACACACATCTATTGCTGAACCAACTTTGGTTATTAACCACATTAACAAATCTGTTGGATGATCCTCCAAGTAGTACGTACCCTCCTGTAAACTAACAGTTCGATGTGGAAATTCATTAAACACCATTTGAATAGGTAGTTGGAATGACCATTCTATGGGTTTTCCACATCATGTCTAGCCTGAGGTCGAAAGGATGCCAAGGATCTGAAGTTTGGACCAAGTGGACCAGTTCTGGAGGAAATGGCTGCAGTAGCGAATGGCTGCGCGATGCGTCGTAGCACATTGAGACACGATGCGACAGAAGGGCCCCACTTCCAACAGGACCAAACCTAGGTGGAGAGGGCTCAACCCTCTCCAAAGGGTATGGAGGATTTTTGAAATTTTAGCCATCATCCCGTGTCTTGGGTAAATATATAATATTGTGTATGTATATATATATATTTATTTATGTGTATTAATATATATATATATATATTATTTATTTATTTATTAATACAGTATGTATAAAATTGTTTAGCACTAGAAGACCAAAGAAGGCCGTCTTCTCCATTCGCATTTCTGCCAAGGAGCTGGACACATCCTCCGCCACCAAGTCACCTTGATATACCGAATTGGCCCATAAACAAATTTCAGAAACCCAGGACTCCTCAGTCAGTGCTAATTGTTTCTCCTCATCCTCCTGGCTATAGAAGTAGCCTCAGCATGGCACCAAGGGATCCAAGGGGCTTGTCCAAAAATGGGGAAAATGATGATTACAGATGATTACAGTAGCTTGTTTGAAAGAAGGATGCCCTAGTTTCAAACAAAGCCAAATTGCGGATCATCCTTCCATTTTCAAAGTGGAAACTGGACAAATTCTGAAGCCACCATATCAATGGGCTATACCGTCATATAGTTCCATATGTAAACTTACCCGATCGTTCCGTCTTGTTTCTTATGTAAAAATATACCCCATAGAACTGGGGTACCATAGAAATGAGCCACACGTGGCAAACATTTTCTTGGGAAATCAAAACCTCCAAAACCTCCAAAACCACGGCCATTCCAAACACTTTGTCAAGTGGTATCATCTTCCAGGTCGGGTGAAAAGTTGAAATCCTGGGTCGAAATTCATCCCAGGGCGCTCAATGGTCCATTGATCTTCAAGAAGGCGTGGTCTGCTGTGCGGCCGCAAAGAAAGATCACATCTTTGGTGGCAGCCACCAGATCTGTCATGGCATTCACAGCCAAATCCTGCATCACTTGCAGGACTTGTAGGTCATCGGTCGGAAGCAGCCTGTCGTCTCGACTGAGGCAATGTGTTTTTGTCTCTGAAAAAGAAAAAACACTGGAGGCAAAATACCCAAAATCATCCCAAATGGAATTCCTGGAAGAACGTATTGGATTGATTCCGTTTGGGCCCATGGAGGGGAATTTCATGTCAAGATACATTAGGGGGATAAGATATTTCAAAGACCTATATAGCTGTCCAAAGATTTCGCAGCAACCTTCACAAAAAACGCGTTTTGGCTGGCTTGGGCTTGCACTATCTTGTACCCTCTACAATGCTCGCATCTACTCGACATATAGTTTTAGACGACCAATGCGAAAAGGATTTGGAAGCCAGGCAGCTCATTGATGAAATCCAATTTCTCCATAGGTCCAGAGTTCCGCGCAAACTCCAGTTCCCGTCTCAAAGTTGGAGACAGCAACTGCAGTAAAGGCACATTGGCATGTGCTGATTTGGCTTCCTGCGAAGCGCGCACGCTTCCGGAGGAAAGTCCGGCCGAAATTGCGACTGGGGTTTTTCATGGCAGTCTTCGTCATGGCGTTGTTGGTTGATATCCCGAACGTAATTTTCTGAATATGTGTTTATACCAAAAAATAACGCATCAACATCATCGATATCATCAATATCATCATAAAGACCTATAAACCATATCTAAACTCAAGATAAATCATGATCATCAACGTCCTGTCTCAAATGGTACTGGTGCTGCAAAAAACGCAAAATCTTGTGGCTCAACTCTGCCCCGATGTTGTTGTAGGCCATATAGGATCTCAGCAATCGAAACTCCGAGGTCTCATCTTCCTGACAAGTTGAAACCAGTGAAATGACATGGCCAAATGCCAAATATAGTTCTGAAAATGTGGGTGAATTGAAGTTCCGGCCATGGTTATCTAAAAAATCTGTACCGGACTATGGGGAAAGTGACATGTTTGGGTCAACTGGAGTGTTTGATCCAAAGAATTGCCCGAAAAGTCCACTTTTGTGCAAGTCTCAACGGTTGAGACCTGTCACACCTCAGTTTTCTGCCGCAAATGAAACAAAACTAAAATTACCATGAAACTTCAATTGGCTGGTCGAAAACCAACACTCTAAGAACTTCTCTTAAGGTCCAAAAAAATCACCGATTCCAGTCCATCATCCCATCTCCCTCCATCTCGCCTTGATCTTGCTAAGCTGACTGGTCAAGCTTGTGATGGAACTCACCAGGGTGGCATATGTCATCAGGGACCGAAAGGCCACGATCACGAAGAAGGCGATCTCCAATGTATTCGTCGATCGGATGGAACTGAGCCCTACACCTGTACCGATGGAACTTGCCCCTAGTATATCAATGGCTGATGATTTTAAGCAGATCGCCCAGGAGAAAAAATAGAATGGTGTTCAAATTATAGCAAGATGTATATCATGTATAACTGGTATATGTATGTATATAAAATTTGCAAATATATATATATATATATATATGCCAAACGTCCTTTTACTTCACCAGTAAAGAAGGAGATCTGCGATGGGTAAGGACACGGCACCGCCAGTTTGTGACCCATTTCATCAACTCGTCCCCATGCGAAAACACGGTATAGATGGGTGGTCATCAAACAACTCACCAGGGCGAGGTTACCCCCAACACCTTCATGGTGTGTTGGGCCAACCTACTTCCCACCGCAAGAGGGTGTGCCAAACCACTCTTTTGGATCAGTGGATGGGGCAGTGAGGCTGTCTAAATTTGGGGAAGCCCAAAGAGCTCCCAATCGCAGAAGCGGGGAAAAATCTAGCCTTGATGGCCATCTGACAGGTTGGATTTGGATTCCACTCTGTCGACATAGATAAACGCATGTGATTTGGACGCTTCGAGCCAAAAGTGGCCGACAATAGCAGCGCTATCAAGTTTGTTGCTGTAGCCTTTAACCAGGTTGGAAGCGGCACCGCCATTGTCAATGAACATGATAATGGGTCGGTCGGTGATTCTTCGCTTCCCTGTAGTCAAGGCAAAGGAAGCTGGCAAGAGCTGTGATTTCTTTGGGGCCCAGTTGGTGATGACTTCCATCGGTACCTGACTGGCCGAGTTCTGAGACGTCTGACGCATCCGTGTAGATGACTACTGGTTTGCCAATGGATAGGGGGACCTCACGGATCATCTCTTCGAGAAGCTCAAGGACCACTCGGTCGTACATGTTGTACTTGTCCGATGTCCTTGGATCCTTCCTGTTTGGCACTCGGACAGTTGGCCTCCGGGTGGCTTTACTCGGCGCTCCTCCTCGGGTGGAGGCGGAAGGGCTTTCTTCTTGAACTCAGCCGCTATCGGCCCGAGAGGCTTCGGAACTTCTCGACGGGGACTGGCTGACCTCCGATCGGTTGTCCCAGAGTCTTCCACTGGGGACGTCGGGGAGGGCACTGGGCTGTCTGGACTTCCTTCCCCTTTTTTCTCGACCTTTGTGGTTTTGGGGGCCGTCTTTCTTTGGAGCGGGCCCACATCCTTTGGCCCGGACCTTTCACTCCCGCCCAACCGGGGTGGCCTTGTGGTCTTCACTACTCTGGTCGAGCTTGTCTTCTTCGACCGGATTGCTGACAGGATCTCCTTGCCTCAATACCCGTCCTCAAGTAGGCGGGCAATCACGGGCTCCAGAGGCTCCTGCGTGAAGGTTGTCGCCGATTTTCATAAGAGAAAGAGATTGCCGTTGCTGAAGTTTATCGCGTCTCCTCCGACGTCGGCTTCGGCTTCTCAGATGCAATCAGTCCGACCTAACAGTGCTCCGGGCAGAAGATGGCTGAGGTGGCTCCGGCGGCGCGGCGGGAGGGCCCGCGTTTGACATGTTTGACTCACCAGGGAACCACCACTCATCACCTATGCCCAAGTCTCTGCAGCGGCCTCGGGGACCAACCCAGTGTCTGCGTCCACCACTCCATATCTCTCTCACGCCCGGCTGTGAAACAGGGTGAGAGGTTTCTGGAGTGTCAGGGTGGACTAGAGCCAAAATGGCACCGCCACCATCATGTCCACAAACATCCACTTTAGTACAAGTACAAACTGTGGTTTATGTACATCATATATCAATGGATCGGTTTCAGGGAAAATCTACTGGAAGATTGGCGATGATCTCCAACTATTGCGCTTTCCCTAGATCTCCAAATAATCCATCTGTGGATTCCAGCCGTGGCACCGAGCATGGCAAAGCTCCAATTCAAACTCGTCAAGTATTGATCTAGCACAGGAGCGTCCCAGAAGCCACTATCCCTGGAGACATCGAAGGAATCGAAGGGCAAAAAAACGCGACCAACAACGCCACCTTATGTCCATGTGAATTATTAACTTATATACTTCGGAAAATGATGATGAATCATGACATCATTTGGCAAACTGCTGGTAGCCAAGTTTGTGGGACATTGGGAAACCACAGTTGGTGCTTTCTCCTCAACTGTGGATCCTTTTGAATTCGAGCAATGTCTTTGGGCAACTCGTCCCCCGCCTCGCCCAATTCTCATCAGGATTCATGAGGGCAACGCCCCACCAACAGCATGCCAGCAAGTGGTTCAAAATCAGGAGCCGCAGGCCAGCACTGATGAGGCTGTAGTAGAAAAAGGCGATGTTTGAGTGAAAGAGCTCCTGATTTTAGGGCCAAGATTTATATAGCAGCGCAGCCATGCCATGAGGAAAAATGACCAGCGAAGGCATTGTCGCACTTGCCAGCCATTATTTTTAAGTTTTTTCTACTCATCCAAACATCTCTATAAAAAGGTGGTTCCAATTGGAGGGCATAATATCTTCCAGCCTTCGGCCGACATGGATAACTGTGATCCCCTAGGTATTGGGTAGTATATACCCCTGAACTAATCATCAATCAACGGGGGTTTAGCAGCCAGCATGGTGTGTCTTCCTCCCAGTTCTCACCGTTCCTCTATATCACCCAAGAGCTGAGCCAGTGGGATTTACCCACCAAGTCAAGTGATTTTTCATGTCAGTCAAGCAATGTCACAAACCACCCCGCAAAAAAATTGCTTGGAAACCCATAAACATGGTTTAAATTTTGGGGATGGTGGATCCTATATTCTCCTAGTGCTTTACCGACATCATCCCATTTTTGGGAAGATCTTCCAGGACCCCACTCTTCTCACAAGATCTCCTTAAAGGCTTCAGTCACCCCACGGAGTTTCAACCATCGCAGAACTCGCACAAAGCGCAAGAAGCGAATGGCCCTCAAAGTCCGAGACCACGCAATGAGATCTGCTTGCCCCTCCTCGGGACATCCCGGAAATTCCCATGAAAAATTGAGATGTGTGTGTGTGTGTATGTCCGCCGACCCTGGCGACGCAAGGGGGAGCACGTAAGGGAATCAAGTACTACCACTACCACTACCACTACCACCACTACCACTACCACTACCACCACTACCGCTACCACTACCACCACTACCACTACCACTACCACTACCACTACCATTACCACTACCACTACCACTACCACTACCACTACGACTACGACTACCACTACGACTACTACTACTACTGCTACTACTACTACTACTGCTACTACTATTACTACTACTACTACTACTACCACCACCACCACCACCCCTACTACTATCATTCCTATTACTCTTTTTTTATTTCTCATAGTATTTTCGGGTTCCGGTTTCTCGGGTTCCGGTTCCTCGGGCTCCGGTTTC
>Ga0126342_10011827_pt1 | contig 15582 bp, 9 predicted proteins | sample Cyp1metagenome_FD_92528 | JGI IMG/M metagenome (GOLD analysis project Ga0126342, IMG submission 92528) | Coral microbial communities from Lord Howe Island, Old Settlement Bay, Australia - Cyphastrea 1 metagenome | ecosystem: Host-associated > Invertebrates > Cnidaria > Coral ...
CAGCATCCATGAAAAACAATGTCTGTCTAGATGTGAAAAGAGATCTGAATATCCCTTTGAAAACAAAACTCGGGAAACAACAAATAGCCTAGGCAGAAAGAACAAATAGCCAGGCAAAGCCTTAATTTCAACTGGTCCCGCGCAACTCTTTCGCACGAAATGAGGTTCGATCGCCGAAAACTGTGGTAAAATTGCGATTTCAAGGTGTCCGGCGCGACTCTTTCGCACGAAATGAGGTTCGATCGCTAAAAACCGAGGTAAAATTGATTTTTTTTCTCTGTGTAAATGTGTCTGTGTAAAAGCTTCTGTGTGCTGTCTGTAAATGCTTCTGTGTGTAAAAGCATCTGTGTGTAAAAGCATCTGTGTGTAAAAGCGTCTGTGTGTAAAGCTGTCTGTGTGTAAAGCTGTCTGTGTGTAAAAGTTTCTGGTGTGTAAAAGTGTCTGTTGTGTAAAAGTGTCTGTGTCAAAGCGTTTGTGTGTGTGTGTAAAAGTATCTGCATGTAAAAGCGTCTGCGTGTATGTCAAAGCGTTTGTGTGTAAAGCGTTTGCGCGTTTGATTACTGAATGCTACATCACCATTATGTACCCTCAATTAACATAGACCCTGAGAATAACCAATTTTCAGTGGTTTCACTAGTCTTCCAACCCCGATGACTGCCAGGGTCGAACTGTTAATTTACCAGAGTGTAATCACCATTACTCACTATTTATAGATGTTTTTTCCCCATTGAAACCTCCATAGAAGATGTTCCCATCTGGCATTGTATCCTTCCATGATCCCCCATCCTTTGTCGCGTCGCCGTAGAATCACAGGCCCATAAGGCCTTTAAGGCGAAGACCGCGACGGGCGGGAGTCTGGGTTTTCATCATGGATGATTGGACGATTCTCATGGATTCTAATGGATGTTCATGGATTTTTCATGGATGTTCATCACTGAGGTGTTAACCCATCGAGGTGTACCGGGTCAACCTGTGGCCACGATTTACGGTAGTAAAATGGTCATAAATTATGTGTCGCTATTGATGTTTTGTTTGCGATCATGAATTGTGATGTTTTTGGGTACAGTAGCCGTATGTGCCCAATATGACTGTACAATAATGCACATGAGTAGAAGGTTTCCAGGGTATCTAAGGTTGGCGGTGTTTCGACCATTTGCTTGGTGAACAAATCATGGCTCGAGCTGATTCCAACTGCCCCACGGCCACGTGGAACTCTCCACCAACTAAGCATACGTCCATCCCCCGAGCCTAGACTCTGAATATCCGGAAAGCAGCACTCTCACCTCCACCTCACAATAGGGTCGACATGATACTTGGGGATGGTAATACTGGTACCCATGACATCCCACAGGTTTTGCTGAGTTTCATATTGTTTCAAGCTGTAACTGCCATGACTTTGCGGTTAGATCCTACAAACTTGAGATCCCAATTGAGATCCCGTAAAACCGTGCAAAAAAAACATAAGAACTTGATAAATCACCATCCGAATCCCATGAAAAAGTTCATTAAATCCCCAAGTTTCATCCCAGGGACATGCCTAATCTAACTTTGGTGTCTCTGCTAGCTGCTATGTGCAAATCAGCATAGTCTCCCACATGCTCAGCATGCACAAATCCAGTGCCCCAGTGTTGGAAGAATCTGGAGAAATTTCAACCCCTGTAAATTCCCATTAAACCCCTATCAACTCCCAGTCAATCCCTTTAAATTGCCTTTAAATCCCTATCAACTCCCATTCAATCCCGATAAATTCCCATTAAATCCCTATCAACTCCCATTCAATCCCTTTAAATTCCGATTAAATCCCTATCAACTCCCATTCAATCCCTCTAAATTCCCATTAAATCCCTATCAACTCCAATTCAATCCCTTTAAATTCCCATTAAACCCCTATCAACTCCCAGTCAATCCCTTTAAATTCCCATTAAACCCTTATCAACTCCAATTCAATCCCTTTAAATTCCCATTAAACCCCTATCAACTCCCAGTCAATCCCTTTAAATTCCCATTAAACCCTTATCAACTCCCATTCAATCCCTTTAAATTCCCATTAAATCCCTATCAACTCCCATTCAACCCCTTTAAATTCCCATTAAATCCCTATCAACTCCCAGTCAATCCCTTTAAATTCCCATTAAACCCCTATCAACTCCCATTAAATCCCTAGTTAAATCAAATCACCAATAAAACCATGATGACAACAGGCCCTGGCGCCCGAGAAGGACATCGTCCTCACCACCTTTGATGCTTTGGCCAAGGAGAGTCGGGCATGGCGCTCCTAACGTTGAGAGTTAGAATATGTTACCATGAAAACTATGGCTGGATGGTATTATATTAGCTTAAATATTATATTATATTATATTATATTATACTATATTATATTATATTATATTATAATATATTATATATAATATATTCCATTTTATATTGTAACATATTGAATTAAATTATATGATATTAGATTGTTGTATTTTATATTATATAGTTAACTCAGGTTGACCATAGTTTATATAACTATAAGAGGTCCCGGGACCATTAAGACTGCCCGGGTTCTTCAAAGTGACCTTTTCAACCATCAATTCGAAGTCACTTAACCATCTCGACTGGGTCTCTTTGAAGCATTGACCCTGCCGTTACCACGACGAACAATTGTTACTAAGACACCAAGAACCTGGTGGTTGGTTGGTTATACAAGATTTTGCTACCTGGTTTGTTATGGAGATTATGAGCTCACCACAACTCACCGGAAACTGTTTTCAATCAACCAGTTTGGGTTATATGTTGATATATGACCCCAACAAGTTCGATATATCTGGAGCACCTCCTCGTATCTTGGCTTCGGGTAGAACAGAAAACCGACCACCACTTTGACGGTAAATCATCGAAGCAAGCGGGCCATTGGAAAAATATGTTTTACATAGCTACGTAACAAATTACTGGTCTCCCATCATATCCCATTAAATACCATAAAATCCCATGATATTTTCCATGAATCATCCCATGGAAAATGCCTATTACCTATTGTTGATGGAGTTAAAGCTCTATTTCCGGAGGGTGGATCCCCATTGTATATCAATACATATGTGTATATATATATAATGCCATTAAGTCACCATTGTTGTTGGCTAAATCCCATACAAATCCCATACTTTTTTGCATATAAATGCCCATATAAATCCCATATGCGGATGGGTCAAGTTCCCTATGATTACCACATTTGGGGAAGAACCATCCATTCACCAGCTATGATTTAGGGTACCTACAATGTGGGGCCCCCCAGTTATAAGTTGGTGTATAAACCCTATGAACTATATAGTTATGCGTGTATCATAGACCCACCAACTAAAGTAACTAAAGTATCAATACACTAGTTTATAGCTCCTATTTCACCAACTTTGTATAAACCCTATAAACCCCAGTGAAATAGGAGCTATAAACCCGCCAACTTAACGTTACCGTTTGGGCCCCACATCGGCGGGCCCGGTATACGCCTCCAGGAGTTGGAACAGCTTCAAAGGAAGACCCAGAAAGGCTAGAAATTCCTGCAGGATCCTCAGCGGAAACAGAGATTTCATGAAAGAATGGGGATATCATGCGATATATTTATAATATAATCTGGATGTATGGATACCTATATATATATATACATATGGATTTGAGTGGGATTATAATCTGATATTATATATATATATATATTATCCCAGATGGCTTGATGCCTATCCATACCATAATGGGAATCCAGACATCCTGGCTGTAGTAACTACTGTGAACATGGATTCAGGACCATCCCCCAGGTAATGGGTCAATATATGTTCATATATGTTTAATAAAAAGACACATTTTATTCTTTATATACAAATAAACTATTTGTTTTTGTTGGCTGCCATCAAAGTGAATGGCCAGGTGAACATAACTCAGTCCATATATGTATATAGTAGATGGAACTCTAGTGTTGGCTTGTGCCCCTGAAGAGTGTCAGAAGAACGGGACAACAATGAAAAACACAATTCTGCTTCTGCTGCTGCTGCTGATGATGATGATGATGACGATGACGATGACGATGAGGAGGATGATGATGATGATAATGATGATGATGATGACGATGATGATGATGAGGAGGAGGAGGAGGATGAGGTTGGCTTGCTATTTGCAACACAATCCTGGGAATGCCTACTTTCGAGATTAAGTTTTACGAGATTTCAACCTGTCCTCACTCATTCTTGCTACTGGTGCCGCATAGATCATTGAAAATTGTGTGGAAAAACATCCGTTCGCCAGTGGAACTCCGGTAGAAGTGGGAAATCCACGGACTAAATGGGGGGTTGAATGGGAAAATGGGGGGGTTCCAGCCATATTTTGATGACACCGGAGAGTACTGACATGTTCCACCATTGTCCCAGTTACCTTTAGGCATGGGCAACTGTCCTGTTTCCTCTGAAGGCTCGTTTTGAATGTTAGGAAGTCGAAACCCATTTGGGACCCACGACCCTTTGGGATGTTTTTTTGGAGCGCAAGGAAAAGGTCCAATGTGGTGAACTGGTGCGTTGAGGGGAGGCTTTCTGACCTGCGAATAGATGTTGTACATTTAGTTCGGATATCTTATATACATGTATTATATATATATATATATATATTATGTAAAGGTCACCGTTCACGCTAACATATACTGGTAAAATTGTCTTACCAAATACCAAGATGTAGTAAGTGACATGTATGTACGCAGGAATTATTCAATTTGCTGAGTCAATAAAAGCATTTGCAGGTCAGAACCTTTGCGGAAGTGCCAGGACCATCAAAGAACTTTGATTTTGTTAGATGCGCGGACACGCTTCCAATAGATTTTTGTTTGCAAAGAATGTTCTGTTGACATGGTTCCCAGTGGTGCTTCGCAATAGATTGCAGCAGCCAGGGCCTTGTGGCATGGGGCTGGGCACAGCCTGCGACACCGTGCTAGAGACTGTCCGCGTCTGGTGTCGACCGAAAGGTTGTGAACGTAAGACCCCCTGAGAGCCACTCGAGCTCACCGGTCGGGTTCCTCTGGGTACCGTCGCATGGCCTGGCGGCCTGGGACAGTGTGTGGCGGTCACCGAGACGGACGGACCCGCCGGAGATTTGGCTGGTGAAAAGTGGCGAGATGGAAACTCTCTGGTGGAATGGAGTGATTAGGAATCATGATATGGATGATGTTCCCCATGATCCATGGAGGTACAAACGAGTTTCCCAAGCACGTGATAGGTCATGGAAGATGGCATCTCCCTTTCTGTAGATGTCCTTTCGTTGCTTGGAGACTTCGCTTCTACAGTAGCTAGACCGAGACCAAGTCAGCATCAAACTGTCAGCATCATCCTTCTGTGTAGCATGTCTAAGACTGAGGAGAATGGATGTTACATTCCAATGATCATCAAACAGATAAAAGGGGCAGCTCTTGTGATGCGATGGCCATCAAGCACTATAACGACCCAAGGGTGCGGAGTAGCCAACTGATAGCACAAGGTGGAGCCCCCCAGTTATATGTTGGTGCATAACACCCAAGGGCTATGATGATTTTCATCAATCTACTTACCCAAAACCCGTAATTACCCCAGTTTATAAGCCAACTTAGCTATCTAGATGGCCCCAGTTGGTAGCGTAGAAAATGCGAGATCTTTGACTTGTGGCCCAACAAAAACTAGACCAATTGTGCGGTGATGGCATGGCTACTCGGTGTCACTTGTTTACGCTGGTAGTTTGGTTCAAAACCGCTTTCACCCAAGGGATGTCGAAATTGAATGGTGCTGAGCTGGGGAGTTAAGGGTATCGGGTATCCATATTCCCTCAATTGGGAGTCAAGGAGCTACCAAGAGTTTCCGAAAACCACATGATAGTTTTGAGATTGTATTCAAGTCAGCATTGTGACGCTGGATCAACCCCAATCATACTGGAACTCAATGTTTCTTTTTGGGAGTCTGAAATATCTGTGGGTTTCCAGGGTCCAAGCAGTGGAAAAGCAGTTTCTAGCCCGTGTAGCTGCCACAGGAAACAGCCAAGTACACTGGATGTTGAACCCCCGGACGAGCTGCACGAAAACCCTCGCATTTCCGTGGCGTTCTGCCATGCGTTGCCATGGCAGCGAAAGGTGTGCGCAAAGGCGTGCGAGTTATGGGTTGCCACTAACGGCTTTGGGTGATGCAATTTTTGGAACCTCTATAGGGTACTGCAGATTTGGTTCGTTAAGGCCCCCTAATCCCATCCGGCTGGGGGCCACCCTATGGATAGGTCGTCTACAACAGGGCAGCTTAGATGTGAAACCTGCATTTCTTCGGGGTTCCATGTTGGATTTCAGAAGACCAAGTCTGATGCATGCCTTCAACTCCCTTTGTTTTCTGGTCAAGATGGCCTTTTGGCGATGTCCAATATGATCATCATTTGCAAGATTAGCCAATGCAAATTAATTAACCATGACGCTTCAAAGTGGTTTCACCCGCATGTTTGCATAGCTATGGCCGTTCACAGTTATAAATGGGATGAAATATCTCATACAACTGAGGTTATATAGTTAGATCAGTTTAATAAGTAAGGTTTTCTTCGCCTGTTATAACTTTTAATTTAAGTCCCATAATTGCAGCTGCGGTTTTGCCCACTTTTTTTTCCGTTGTTTCACCGGGCCGACGAAAAAATGGTCGCAGCTCGCTAGGAGCTGCTGCAGCTGCAGCTGCTCGCGCTGCAGCGGTTGTGGCCAAGGCACTGATGGGTTCAACCGTCTGATTGTTCATTTGTTTTTTAAATGGGATCTTAATGTGCGATGTGAGGCCTCAACTGAAGAGACCTTGGAGAGCTAGTTTTATTGTATATGTATATATGTATATCATTAAGAAGAATGGCAGACTTTGTGTGTACTATTTATTTGTTTTTATTGACTAAAACTTCATGGGATGTGGGACTACAGTGGGAATAGATGGGGAATGATATGATGGTTGGACCTTTTGCCAAATCAGCACAAGGCGGGGCCCTGCCCGCCTCTTCCCAGGTACGGACAGATTGTCATGCCGTAGTGTAGTCTAGTCTTGTGAAGTCTAGTCTTGTGTTCTGTGATCTCGTGTATTGTGGTCACGTGTAGTGTGCTGTATTATGATTGTTGTGTAGATACATGCGGATTTGCCACTTGTCGGTGCAGATCGCATTGTCATGGTTGCATGAATGTTGCGTGGGACTTGTCTTCGGGAGGGTGCCGGACCGCGAAACAGTGCTTTTTTTCGTGTAAAGTGGCTGGAGTCGACGATGAAGGGCAGCTCCTGTGTGAGGCGGGTGCGGGCTTGGTTCCGCGTAGTCCGCACTGTATAATGGCTGTTTCGATTTGTTTTGCATGTACCTGCACATTGCACTTACATTGTGCTTTGGACTCCTTCATTGCAAAACGCGTTGTAATAATAGCTGTGAGAAAGACAAAGATGTGACGTGAAAATGATCCTGTGGTTCATCGAGGTTGTTTAGAAACTGTTCTGTTTGACCACCCTGTGACATTAACTGCATGTTAACTTCATACTTTTCCTTACCAGGCTTTTGCTCCTTGTGAGCTTTCTTCAATATATAGAGGATGTGAAGAAAAAGTTTCTGATTGGTGGAGAAGCATATGTAGAATCCAGTGGTTTATTTTCTGTTGAGAAGATGGTGCAAGGCGAACGATGGTGGGGATGAGGAAGTGACAATTTAGCATTCATGACCCAATTGGGTGCGCGCTATGTTTGATCGTTTTTTTCCTAAAAAGAAAACGGTGTTTGTCAAAGCCGAGTTTCTCTCTGACAGCAAAAGCTTTCTGACGTAGAGAAGAGCTGGGATTACTTAAGAAGAGCTTCGATGAGATGAGAAAGGTTGAGCACTCCTCAGATGAGATGCAAATGGCTGAGAAGAACTTAAGTGACAAATGAGAAGAGATGAGATGAGCTGAGATGAGGCGAGAAGAGTCCAGATGAGATGAGATGAAGTGTGGAGTGTGAAGTGTGAAGTGTAAGTGCGATGTGTGAAGTGTGGAGTGTGAAGAGTACAGTATGAAGTGTGGAGTTTCAAGTGCGACATTTGGAACACAAAGTGTCGCTTGGTGTTGTATTACAACGTGAATGCGTGCGGGTCATGATCATTGACAACAGTGCAGCAGGTTCGCACAAGGTAAGCGTAAGCACGGATCTGGTGCAGGGCGCATGCAAGTTCTATAGATAAGAAAGGTTTTATAGACAACCCTAAGGCTACTTCCGCCCTCCCCCTCGTGCGAGTACATACTGTATATCTTTATATATATATATAACTTGTTTCTTCTTTATATTTCAATATTGGGTCAATCGATGTAAATGGGTTCTGTTTAACCTTAAAAAAATGTTTTCAACCACCTAAGTTATCTAAACTTGGATATTCGTGTAAATTAGTCAACATATTGCGGTTCCCAGCCATTCCCCGAGACTCTTGGCTTTTTCTTGATACTGGTACTTTTCGAATTACCACTTGAAGCTAAACTTGTTGCAGGGAAGCAAGGAACCGAGTGGTATATGGGGTAAACGGATGTCAATGAATTTCACTGGTTGTATCTAGGAATTTAAGAAGTAGTGACATACTGAGGATGGAATGGTGATACAACGGGATGTGCAACCAATAATCTGATGTTTGGGTTTGCCTGAAGAAAGTGTATTCGCCATTTTATAGCGATTTTGATGGGAACGAATATATAATAATATATGTTTAACCAGTGGAGTTAGGGGTAATGAGTAGTTGTATGTAGTTATCATATTTTCCAACAGCGCCTGTAAATTAAATGGAGTATGGTTACTGCACAGTAACTCTAAATAAGGGTTTCAATTATTGTTATTTCTCTCAACGGCTATAGGTCAAAACCTGCCAAACCAGATATCTATAGATGGGATCACTGTGGCCAGAAGATGTGGCTTGGCGTTGATGCATCTAGATGAGGTTCAACACCCACAACAAACGGTGTCTTAAACCAGGACTATAGTGTCTCAAACAAGTAAATTATTCTGCCAATCAGACATACGACGGATCAGTCGGTTTGTGTTTCTTCTGATAGGGTCATTGACCAACCGCATATATCATGACATATATAGGTATCTACTGACTGTAGATCTGCTGTACGATTTCAAGTTGCTCAAGACTAGACCCTTGATCATGCAATCTGAAGGTAAGTTGCCATTTTTAAAACAGTTTGCAACCAAAAATTATCGTGATCCACAAGAAATTGGAGCATAGCGGCGCCGCCAGCCCCAGGGTTCGTTGCTTTACTTCAGAAGTTGACCTACAATGTACTGACATTGTATGAAGTTCCCATTTTCATCAACCACAATCCCATGTTTGTTTCCATTAGATCCCATTTTTCGCTTAAGTGTTTCCTTCAAATCCTCTTTTTCCCTGTGTTTTTTCCATTGAAATCCCCATGTTTCCCATGTTTGTTCCATAAAATCCAACATTTTCCCATTTTTGTTCCATAAAATCCATGTTTTTTCTCCATTTTTTCCATGGTTTCCCCCATATTCTTTCCCTCAGAAACATGGTACCACGGCTTCCCGCGTCCCGCATTAGGCCTCCATCGCGCGCGGGGGCGATGCGGCGCGCAGCGATTGCCTCATCGAAGTGGCAGATTTGGAGCAGGCGGAAATGAATCTTACTATGGCCTACTATGGTTTATTAATGTTTATTAATGTTTATTCATGTTTATTATATAAAATGGGTATATCATGGTTACTATGTTTTTTTGTCAGATTTTACTATGGTTTATTAATATCCATATATGGTTTATACTAATGGGTATATTCATATAAAATGGGTATATCATGGGTATATCCATATATAAATATCCATATATATATAATATATATATAGTAAATATATCAGGATATATGTACCATAATAGGAACCATAATAGGAACCATAATAGGAACCATAATATATGATTATTAAAATGGGTATACCATATATCCTAATTACTAATTGATATGGTTTATGAGGATATCTACCCTCTGGTAATGACTAACAGTTTGCGAACTTGAAAAATGGCCATTTATAGTGGATTTACCCATTGAAAATGGTGATTTTCCATAGTTATGTTAGTTTACGAGAGGGTACATATAATGGGGTATTACTATATATCCTAATTACTATTTAGATATGATACTATTACTATATTTCTATTTTAGATATTAGGATATATTGGTATATCTATGAATATTACTATCTATAATATATATATATATATTTAGATATTAAGATAAATTGGAAAGTCTGGTAGATTAGGATAATTATCACTATTACCATTAGGATAAATATCAGGATAATAGTTCCCAACGAATATTACCGCGTGCTTTTTGAATATTGGGATAAAACAATGTGGTGTCCCATAGTTAATTCAATTTTAGAGATATAATATATTGTACATACAAATATGTATGTATGCCTGTAAATGAATATATATATATACACATACTATTAGTTATGTTTGTTCTATATTCTATTCCAATATAGATGGTTGAAAACGGTTTCGCATTCATATGGAGGTTTCCAATCCATGGCGGTATCCCCCTCTCAAGAAACACTATTTAATAGCCTCTGTTAAACATACAAAAAACGATGGAAAATCACCATGCTATTAATGGGAAACCTCACTATTTCTATGGCCATGTTCACTAGCAAATTGTTAGTCATCACCAGAGGGTAACGTCTTATTTATTGTGTATATCATCAGAATATTTTGGGATCATGGAAATGCCGTACTACCTACAGTGCATCGGAAGTCAATCATAATAAGCCATAGAATGTTATTCGCTAGAATGCTAAATATTAGTTCATGCAGTTTAAGTAACTAGACATGTCGTCAGATATGTTTATATACTGTACATAAAGTAGGGTTGCTATATTGGGATTGTTATTGGGAATTGTTCAGTGGTCAACACGTTTCCTCACCATAATTGGATTATTATTGTAGATTATTTAGTGATCAACTTGATTTAATCATCAAATGATGCAGGCTCCAAGCAATAAGACAGATTATATAGTGGGAATACAATCGGTATAGACGGACCATATGGCTGATATAGTTTCAAATCTTATATACACATGTTTTTACACTTATATGATGTACATATTTTTGCACCAACACAAGCTGTGGCGCCAGTTTTGAATGGAGATGTCAGCCGTCAGATGAGCGACTTAAGCGGTGGGATGGGTCAATACCTGCCAGGACTGTGTGGGCTGAACGTCAACCCCAGCTATTTTGCGATGTTAAAACCAGGGTACCTGGGTTCTAACTGAGACCCAATGTTTCTTGAGTAGTTGAACCTGTGATTCTGCAAAACGGGTGCGAAGCAGCAACGCCTGGAATGTTAACCCACAAGCATGTAGGTGAAACCATCAAACGGGTGATATGAATGGATATTACAAATTATAGCCTTTAAGTATCAGACAAAGATCAACTGTATGACTCTCAAGCAGTGGTCAATCTTAACTTTTGACCAGCTTGGAAACGGCTGATCTCAGTTCAGTTAGGTCTTTTAAGCATCGAACAGAAAATAATACAGTATATATGTATACACTGTTGACGTATCAATGCAACCATACATATTTGATTGATTTCAGTGTTGGTAACACATACAAACTGTATTTACTACTATCTAGGTGGGTGAGTGAGAAGATGTTGTTTGATTCTCAGTATCTACATACTCTATATATATATATACATATATATATATGTATCTGTAAACAATGTCTATGTATATGTGATTTGCATGTATATATGTATATATATATATATATTCCTTCTAAACTTGGGGGTGCATCCACCATTCTCAGACAGTCCCAAAGGCATTACTCTCCGCCTGCCAGGTGAGGGTCTAGATGTTAACGAAGGTGCAACTCCTCCTTCAGGAGGCTGTGGAATGCGCCTGGACCCGAACACATAGAATGCCAGATAGAATGTGAGATAGAATGCCAGATAGAATGTCTGATAGAATGTCAGAATACATATGGGATAGATTGCCAGAAAGAATGTCAGAATAATATGTCAGGGTGGGGATCACCTGAAGAAGCGTTTTTTTTCATTGTTAAATCCCCATGTTGGAGGTTAATTTCACCATTGTCAGTCAAACAGGACAAACCCAAGTGTCATATCAAGTTATTTTGTTTCATATTTATATGTATATATATATATATTCAAACCCCATCAAAAATGCCCATTATCATCTCATTACTGCACGGTGCCTCCACAGTTTTGTTTGTTGGCTTAGAAGCATCATTATCCACCATACATTCCAATTATTGGAGTTATGTGCGCCAATGTTGCTATCATACATCGACTAGAAATGAATATTAATCAGCCTAAATCAGCATTTTTGGCCTGGTTAAGACGGGTTACACATATTTAATTTTATACGACAAGAATCCCTATAAATCCTTTTGAATTCCCAAATTATAGATGAATGTCCCATACAAGGTGGTGCCCCATAGTTAGCTAAGTTGGTTTATAACTCCAATAACTATGGTTTATGGTACTTATAACTATAGTTACTGGGGCTTGTAAACCAACTTATAACTGGGGGGCATCACCTTGTATGTTTCCATTCAAAACTTCCGTTTCCACGGGATTTCCCAGGAAGTTCCCAACGGCAACTCAGCACCCTGGTCATTGCAGGTGCTGAGCGGGGCGGAGACGTCCTCTTGGGCGGCCAAAGTGAAAGTGACCCTGCAGCAGGCGGTGGGACCCGTTAGCAAAGTTGGGTTATAAATCCACTATGGATCCAGCCGTACCTTCTTAGGAAGTGTTTGGGATATAATTTACTATAATTTGGAGGCTTAAGTACATTCTCAGACAGTGTTTGGATCTATAGGGAATGTTCTGGCTGGTGGTTTGAAACTTTCCATTGATGGTGGTTAATAGTATGGTCCATAGTGGTTAATAGGCTATAAACCAACAACCATCGGAATATGATTATGTTCTGGTTGCTGGTTTGGAACATTTGTTATTTTCCAATATGTTGGTAATAATAATCCCAACTGACTAATATGTTTCAGAGGGGTTCAAACCACCAACCAGATGTTTATATTTCCCGAGAACGGTTTGGTTTTGGGTAGATGTATTTACAGTTACTTTCCTTGTAGACCAGTGATTTAACAGTTATATGGAAATATGGTTTATAAACCAGTCACCAGTCATTATGCAATGCGGGTTTTCCAGATGCCGGTAAGGGGATCTGGTCAGTGATATTATGTGACAATAATTTCATGAGGGCATGTTCTGAGATATAATTTGTGCGTGTTATATATATATATATATACTAATATATATATATACATATACATATAAATATTATATTCCCTTTTTTGTTGGGTGATGTGAACAAATAGAACATTTATCAAACCCTGAAGACATTTTTTTGTTTGCACCATCAACAAAATGATAAAATAGAACATGTAATACATATATGTAATATATATATATATATAGTATTGGGTTAGTGTCCGTTAAATTTGTTACATAGCTATGGCGGACATCACTCCGGAGGTCTTCCGTCGCTTTGGCCCTGTGCTGGACGTCCGCCAGGGATGCCAAGTACTTGGTGTTACAAGGGGGTTGCTGTATGGTTAAAACAACAATAAAGCATCCACCAAATCACCATTTTTATAGGTGGTATGGTTACCATTTCCAAATGGGTGGTTTATGATTGTTTTTCCTCCGTTATTATGCATTGTTATGCATCATTAAATGGGAGTGGGGGATTTCAAATACGCACACGTTTCATGCTGATTTCCCCCGCTATTTGATTGCCTTAAACGGAGGTATATACGATTTGCCATACCCTACATACCCAATCTTGTGACAGACATGTTTCAAAAGATAAAACAAAACAGATGTTCATTCAGCCAGAGTGTTTGTTGTCATTGGTGAGGGAAAAAGACAAACATGATCCCTGAAAGAGCCTGCAAAGAGCCTGTGAATTGTAGGATATCCTGTTGGATACTTTCATTGAAGTGCTGGAATTTCACCAGGTTTTAACTAGATTGACTAGGTGGGAAACGAACCAAACATCTTGTCCGAAAATCTTGATGTGAACCCCGGACGTCAATCGTTGCGATGATTCTATCATGATCCCTGGAATCCCTTTCCAAGGATGATGAGCTAAAATAATATGGCACCAAAGAATACCCTCTGGTAATTTAACATATGTTGTTGGTTTAATGGGGTTTAACGGCATTTAATGGGATTTAATGGGATATGTTGGAGATATAATGATATACCCTCTGATAATTTAACAGTTTGCTATTGAACATTGCCCATTTATAGTTGATTTACCCATTAATAGCATGGTGATTTTCCATAGTTATGTTCGTTTACCAGAGGGTATCTCTCACATGAACATATTGAATATAGGTCCACTCCATTTCCTCCATTGCATCTCGCCTATTTTCGGGGTGTGTTTCTTCCATTTTGCTCTAGGGAAGGGATTTTTCGGCATGTCCTTTTCCCACTGGTCGGCTGATTAAGAACGAGGGCTCACCCGCATTTTTCACAAGCAACAGATGAACATAGATGAATGATGAATGATTACACATGACTATAGAGTAGATCTGAAATGTCAGTCACCAGCCCAGCCCTTCTATTTTTCCCAACACTACATGATTTTGAAGAGAGGTTGGTAAACATGCCTTAGCAAATCCTGTTTTGGGGGATTTGTTTTACACCACCTTCAAGTATCTGTTGGAGGTTTTATCCCCTTTTTTGTTGGGTGATGTTGAAGGGAAACTTGAGGGTGATTTTCACTATTCTGTGGTTTCTCAATACCTTCATTTTTTTTGGGGGGTGATGTGAAACTGGGACACGGTGACCTCAGCACCAGTTGAAGGGACAACCGTCGCCGTGGCTGAGGTGTACCAACAGGTGAAGCCAATCCGATTGTGGCTTGGCGTCGGACGCGGACGCGCCATAGCCACTAGAGGAATTAAGAGTTTTAAGCCACAAAAATGGGGAGATAAGCAACGAAATGGCTTGTGACAATGGAAATGGACTAGAATTGCTCAATGATATTTTTTTGGAGAGACTAAATGATCAGTGGCATTGAGGAACTGCTTTGGAATACTTGTTCATACTATTTCATGGTTAGTGTTTTTTGTGTTAGTTCAGTTGTACATGGGATAAATCGGATAAACCCTTGATTGTTTAATGTGTGGGGGGGTACCATTTTAGCGAATTGCCATGAATGATCATAAATTATCATGAATTATCACTGTTCGGAAAGAATCCTCTGGTCAGCCACGCTGAATGAATCAGGGGCTGATGTTTCTGCTTTTATTATTTGTCCCTACAATTCCTACAAGGTGGTAGCCTCCAGTGATGTTTATTGGTGATTATTGGTGTAATTAATTAGTAATTATTGGTGTATATGTATTTATATGTATTTATTGTGTATATATATACATTATACTAGTTATATATATATGTATAATTATCGAAGGAAGTTTAGAAGTCAAACTTCCGACAATATGGACAGATGAAAAGCAGAGCAGGGAAGAGGCAGAGAGAAGAGAAAGATTAGAAGAGAGAAGATCAGAAGAGAAAGAGTC
>Ga0126342_10011828_pt1 | contig 15581 bp, 15 predicted proteins | sample Cyp1metagenome_FD_92528 | JGI IMG/M metagenome (GOLD analysis project Ga0126342, IMG submission 92528) | Coral microbial communities from Lord Howe Island, Old Settlement Bay, Australia - Cyphastrea 1 metagenome | ecosystem: Host-associated > Invertebrates > Cnidaria > Coral ...
ACATGCTTCAGTCGTCTCACTGGCATGACCCCTGCACAAGCGATGACACGCTACCTTTTGGATGGCTCAAGAAAGAGGCAGCCGCTGCTGCTTCGGGTTTTTTCCCCCGTTTGGGGATCGCAGAACCGATATAAGGGATGTAATATGGAGGTTTACTGAAATATGGATGCCCCCGTTCTCATCCAGCTATTGGTAGCCCACAGTAGCTATGGCATTGGCTCAACTGAACATGGATTTTCAATGGGATGTTCACGAAAGAAAATCCAAACCATGTGCCATATAAACATCCTTCAACCATCCTATTGATTTATAATTCTCCAATATATCAATATCAGTAGTTGATGACATTGGCATCTACCCTTGGATAATTATCTATGCAGTGGAGAATTCCCCAAGCTTTAAAAATATTCCAAGTGGCGTAGACGTGCACGTCGTTGAAGCATCGGGTGGTATGACCGGAACCTCCAAAGAGATAGAGGCAGTCCCGGATGATGGACCTGAGAAAAGGCTGACCAGGCAAAGCGGAGAAAATTCAGGTGGTTTACCCCGCTGTTTTTTTTTTAAACGAAGATTACAATTGTTGAAGATCTATGAAATGTATTTATGGTATATATATATATATACATATAATTTTATGTACTGTATTCATTTGTTTTTTTAAATGTTATCTTATTTGTTTTGATTTGTTGAACCCTTGATGAGCTACCTTCCAATGAGCCACCTTCTCACCAAAGAGCTATAGATGGCCCATTTACAGTTGATTGACCTATCAAAAAAATGCTGGATCTTTCCATACCCATGACGGATCCATGGTGCTGCTATATATGGTAACATGGATCCCATCCCAATGTTAGCATATATACCATACATATACCATACATGGATCCTATGAGTATGACAGTTTACTGCAGGGTAAACTTATTGGATCAGCCCGATCCAAACTGGATGTCCCATTTCTGGTGACATCGCCTGATCATGGACATCTTCGCATCCTCATTGCCTCATCCTCTGGAAAATACGGATTAATGGACACTTCCCATATCTATCATATCCATTTATAGTATGCTAATGTATTTGATACACGTTTTTATACTATGTTATAGCTTATCTTCCTATTACAGATGGGGGATTACCGATTACATCATCCTGATTGATTAGCAGTATTCCACAAGGCTGCAAGTGACAAAAAACAACATCTTCAAGAACATCTTGGAAAAGCATTCAGAAATTTATACAACTCAACAGTTAGCAGTGAAGTCAGGAAGCGTTTTCTTTAAAACACTGATATCGCGCAGTGTTTCCATATTTGGGTGGTCAAAAACTTGAGATTTCACCTGGGGATGACTCAACGAATACAACTTGGGATTTCTCCACAGAAACATTTCCAGCACCATCGAATCTTTTGGGATAATGACCAAGCTACATGTTTCAACTTGGGATTTTTACATATTTTTACCATCTATTTTTGGGATTTCTCATGATTTCTCCATAGAAACTCAGAAAATTTCTCCAGACTTTCTCCACTTCCAAAGACCTAAACACCACCCCCCAGCGAACGCCTGACGAGGCACAAGGTCATGCCGGCCCGCGCCTGTGGTGCATAGCCACTGGGTCTGAGCATCGTCCACCTGCCCACTGAAGTACCGGAAGTTACATTGGGTTTATCTAGGTTTAATGAGTTTTAATGAGTTTTAATGAGTTTTAATGAGTTTTAATGGGATCTTAATGAGTTTTAATGGGTTTTTTCATGGGTTTTTCATCTATGCTTCACAATGGTTCTTTTATCATGGTGAAATCTATATAAGGACCCAGAAATCATTGGCATAGCTACTGTCAATGGATTGGTTTAGTCGGGAAAATTTTCATTGGAAAATCACTCTGGTTTCCGGTTAAGATTTTCCCCAACAAACCATCCATTGATACTGGGGCTATTTCTTGGGATTTCTTGGGATTTGAAAGAGCCATCATGGAAATATCGAGGGCTTATCGTGGGCGGCTTGCCCTCAATGACTAACAGTTGAACTACCGGTAACCTTAATGGAGTAGTACTCCGATATATTTGGATGAGTATACTGTGCTTTTAGCGTTACGCTACACCGGGTACACCATATTTTCACGTATCACGTAAGGTAGGGGCCCATGATCATACCCCAAACAGAAACTGGGAAAACATAGAAACACGTCTTCTGGGGCTCCTTGTTTGTTCCCAGGCATTGTTGGATGTAATATCCCAACTGGGGCCCAATTACATCCATTCCCTCCATCTAATGCTGCCACGGCACACATTGTCGGTGGTGTCCAGCACATACAGATCATTCAGCCGTTTCCCACCGTCCTTGGTGCGCGAACTCTTCCAAAAATGGCTGGAAAACCAGCCATGAATTCCAACCAATCTCTATGTTTAGTGGTAAAAACATATGCACACATCATGTTTTCCTCTCCAAAATGTCTTTTTTTCAATCCAAGACTCTGCCAGATTTCTGCTTTCCTCCGAAATCCGCCAAAAACACCACCCAAATCTGGCCTTCGCATCCCAACAAAAATAGCCACATGTCCACTTTTCCCCAAAAAACTCGGCCCGAAAAACTCGGAAGAACTCCGCCCGAACATCCTCCCATCCAAGCATCCCAGCCCCCGAAGATGTAGAGCCGGAACTCGTCCACCGCCGAGGCATGGTTGGCCCGTGGCGGTGGCTGCTCCCCCGCCGTCTTCACCGGGAACCAGCTCTCAGTGACCAGGTCGAGGCCATGTAGATCCTGCCAGAAACATCATGGCCTATGATTCAATGGATTGGTTTAAGGGAAAATCTACAGGAAACCATGGTTTTTACCATCAAATATAGGGGTTTACCTACAAGTTATAAGTTGGTTTATAAACCCCTTTCATATTTTTCAGAGGGGTTGAAACATGTTGAAACCACCAATCAGTATCATATTACACTATCATACAAGGTGGGACCCCATAGTTAGCTAAGTTGGTGCAAATAACTCCAATGCCACTATGGTTTATGGTAGATATAACTATAATTAATGGGGTTTATAAACCAACTTATAACTGAGGGGCACCACATTGTATGATAGTGTAATATGATACTGATTGGTGGTTGACCTACCCCTCTGAAAAATATGAAAGTCAATGGGAAGGATTATCCCATATATTCTGGAAAATAAAAAATGTTTGAAACCATCAACTAGGATAATATGCAACATGGGGATATCATATGATATCATGGGGAAATATCCATCTAGTCATCTATATAAATGGGATATAGATGGATCTTAGATGATATCTATGATAGTGACAGGTTGGTGGTTGACCTACCCCTCTGAAAAAAATGACTTCATCAGTTGGGATGATGACATTCCCAACTGAATGGAAAAATAAAAAATGTTCCAAACCACCAACCAGGTGTAATATGATATATGATAGTATAATGTGATAGTATCTGGATAATATTGTCCTAATATGATAGTATATGATATGTAGAACATATAGCGATACTAATTTCATGATCCTGAAACCTCTTGGATAATATAGTGGTAATATGATAGCATGTAGATATGACAATATTGATATTGATAATATGTTTAGAGTTTAGAATTATCATTAGAACATTTACATATATAATGATAGTATGATAGGGGTCTCACTTTTCTGTGTAGGATCTGTAAATCTCAGGTTTTCTGTATTTGATATATGTTTTTCATTGATATGGAGGTTTCCAAAGTCATGGGGTACTCCCAAGACCATCCATTTTATTTTCGGATGTGAATGGTTACGTAGTTCTCACACCGTGTAGTTATTATCTATGATTATCATACTTATGGATAGTTTTATATAGTTTACCAGATAACACTAGGTAACAATAGATAACAACAAATAACAATAGATAGCAATACATAACCAAAAAAAAGTAGTTAATGCTATACAGATAAACACTCATTCAATAATGAAACAAAGATACACAATAACAATGACAATAACACTAGATAACACAAAATAACAATGGATACCAACTGATAACAATAGATAGCGATAGGCAACACTTAGTATACAACCAACACTACAACTATAAACTATCATATCATCATGTCTAGATACGTGATGATACGTGTAGAGGTTCTCTAGTGCGGCTATCGTGTGCTTGTAGTAATAGGTAGGGTTATGGGGCAATCGCACCTGAGGTTCTAAGGGTGGTTTAGATATAGCTGGCTATATGAGGTCTAAACAAGTGGCTAGAATGGTCATGACCTATGGACCTATGGTTATCATCCTTATGCGTACTTTTTTATTGTTACCTGTCATCCTTTTAAATCCATAGATTGGATAATATCTAAACATGAACATAACTTTATCATGTCGATAGTAGTTGTATCATTATCTATAATATTATAATTATAGTGCTTGTACGCGTGCTAGTGGTCAATGCATATGGATAATATTTATGGCATGTAATCATTAAAGTAGTTATTATCATTCACCTAGATTTTAATCGATAGTAATATATAGGTACTGATAGTGAGGAAGTGTGGACATGGTAATAGATCATACTAAGAATCACCATGGTCAATCCTAATGATCATAACCATGTAGATAGTTGTCACTTGCACCGTAGTGTTGTAACAATGGTAACACCTATTATTATAGTAATATCATTTAGTAGTAGAATTAGCTACTTAGTTGGGTAACATGATATACATGATACATCCAATATCACCCAATAAAGGTGTTGCTTCGATACCCCAAAGGTGTTGCATGTTGAATGCATCCAAGTGTCATTCAAATACGCTCGCCCGTCACCTCCCCGGAAGACCAGTAGATTTGATCCCAGCAAATCCGCCGTGTGCATGTTGCAAGGGCCTGCAGCACTCTTTTTCGGATCTGGTTGGTGGTTGTTTTTCAACCCCTCTGAAAAATGATGGATTTCGTCAGTTGGCTTTATGACATTCCCAATATACTCAATATACAATACCTGGTTGGTGGTTGACCTACCCCTCTGAAACATATTAGTCAGTTGTTCACCTTATTCCCAATTAATATGGAAAGTCATCAAAGCCATGTTCCAAACGACCAACCAGGGATGATTGTTTGTTTCACAGCAAAATTTGGGCGAACATGGGAATTACTGATCGTAACCCAGGCACTGATGAAAGCCACTCTCACTGGATGAATCAACATGTCCTGTCTCAATTTCAAGGACTATGATCATCTCAGGTTCTTGTGAAGGCTTTAACTTCATGTTTCTTGTGCAAGATAGCTTGCTTCTCAGAGAACTCTTGAACACCAAAAAACATCCCAAAACACACCAAGTTCACCAACGGGTCAACAACTCCATGACGGCTCCAACCCACATGACGGCGCAAACGGCAACGGAAAACAACCTGGTGGTTCGCCGCTGAATCTGGGCAAAACCCATTTCAAAGGATTCAGCTGCAAGAGGTGCATATCCTGGGGAACTGGATTCGACAGGGACCCGACACCCCCTGGATTTTGGAGGATGAAATCCATGGAGAAATGGTTCGTTTGGTTAAAATTTGTGCAATGTTTTTTTTGCTGAGAAATCACTGACTTAAGGATGGAAAGTGTGTGTGACACGTTTAATTGGCAATTCATATGTTGAATCCATTCACAGCAATGTTTTTCTTGGATTCTGAGCATAGCCAGCATAGCTTTTACAGTTTTTGGGGATGATTCTTCCGGGCTCATCAGACCACATCATGAAACTCAATATGCTGACAAGCAATGACAGTTGAAAGAACGTGATGATGAATGATCATGAACCATTGTGCCTGACCATTGATATCAGTTCAACATATATCCTTTTCAATGTCTATAGCAAGTTCAGTGAACATGCCATTGACGGGCATGTTGTTTTTCCTGACTTCTTTGAACCATTTTATAGACCTTCCATTAATACGGCAAATGGGTCTGTGATGTAAGACACACATGAGACCCCTGAGTCATTAAACACGTGTTTGTCTTTTTTAGGCTTAGACAACTGCAGTCGGTTGATGGAATCTACATGAACTTACCAACTTACCATGTTTTCTTGTGAAATAAATGCCGTCAACATCCGTAAACCATATGGATCCATATTATATAGGAGGTTTCTGTTTTTTTTCGGGTACCCCCAACTCATCCAATTCTTGGACCGTATATATTGAAAGCCATGGTGACTTGGGGATCCCCCATAAATTCCACCATTTTTTTCCGAGCCCAAGATTCACCAGCAGCCAGTGGCCCATTCCCAAGCCATCCACCAAGGATGAGAATGGACTCCCCCAGCAGCGTGGCCGAATGGCCATTTCGGCCGCTGGGCTTCGCCCCCATCACCTCCGTGGGCGTCGGCTTAAGGGCTTCACGGACTTCCCAGAAATTTCCCAAAAAACGGATGGCTTGGGAGGTGAAAGAAACTGGAAAAATCATCATAGAAATATGCAACTATGACTTATTCTCTATGGAATTACTATGGAATTATATGATTATATATGGTGATTATATGGTTATGGATAGAAATTTGGAGGTTTCCCAATTTTGATAAAGGTACCCCAATAGCTGATCAATAGCTGGATGGTTTTTCTGAAGGAAAATATCCAAAGTGGATGATTTGGGGGTACTGCCATGACTTAGGAAACTTCCAAATGGATACAAATCGTGGATTCTCAAGCCACACTCACGAAAATAAGACTGACAGCTGCACAATGTCAAGTGATGGCAACTGTGCAAAGACCAACAAGCCACAGCTGAAATACATCTTTTGGCATCCGGGATTAGGATCATCCCCATTCTCAGTGAATTTACAAGATTTTCGCGGAAGCGAGGTGCTTCGGGTTGTCTCCATTCCATGGAGTGGAGGTCAAAAACGTACAACTCGTTGTGGTTCTTCTGTCCATCATAACCACCTCAGTGCACCAGTTTTGTAGCCTGACATTGGCGTTCTGGCCGATTTTCAGTGGAACATCTTGAAACCAAAAGGTGTATTTTTTCAGCATCCGAAAACCAAAAGGGTGTTCCGGTGCCAAAAAGTCCAAGTATTGGGGGATGGTCTGACCCCTGCCCTGATATGGTGGGGAAATCCGCAAACTCCACTTCCTTGGGTGCATAGCGACAATGATTTCCTCAATATCAGATCAACATTTGACCGATAAACCCATGATCTTATCACCAAAACAACATGTTCCAACAAACATGCGATTTCATATATTTCATATTTTTTCCAGAAAGAAAACATCCTTTCAACCACTAAACATCGCCCCTTTGGGGCATCCAGGCCGTATATCACCACGGCACCAAAGACATAGACCTCGTTGCCCACGGGCGTCGCCGTGTGGTTTTTGGTCGATGGAATCTCCAACAGCTCGAAGGGAACCGAGGAATGCACAGACCACGAGGTGTGATGACACGAGAAGACCTGGCACGGCGCTGTTGGCACGGCGATGGGATATGATGGGTTTTATGGATGCACCATGGGAGATGGTGATGAATCACCCATTTTTTCACGTGCACATGGGGATTTATGGAGTTCATGGATAAAAATTCACGAGAATATGATCAGAATATGTGAAAGGATTTGTTGTTATTTATGGTATTTATGGTCATATAGCCCATGGAAAACATGTCCAAAAAGATGTGGAACACGCATGGTTTCCCGTTCGAACAATGATCTACATGCATGGGTTGAACGGTTGAACCCGAAAAAAAGTACCCTGCAATAAATTGACCTCCAAGTCAGGAATAGATCCAAGACTGAACCAGGGTCTCGTGTGGTGGTATTTCATATTGGGGGAAGGGTCTATAATATAGTCAATATATGATCTATCCGCATTCATATATGATGCCTAGAAGACAATCTCACTGTTCATATCTAAAACAAACATTGCATTGCGGGATAATATCATCAACTATATATTGGGATGGGCTGGGACGGCATTGAACTGTAACTCGCACCTTTAAACTCTTTTAAACTCCATTCAGAAACGCAATTGAGGGTATTCATATGTATCAATATCATGGCAAGACCCGGCGGATAGATTACATGTTTTGACTGTCAAGCAATCCATCCCATGTTAGGGTTTAAGGGGTGATAGCTATCTGTATGTATATATATAATATACACATACATACATACATATATATATATTATATATCATTATATATCATCTATTCCCATTTCAATGAAATTGTAGCCGGTCAAAAACGAGTACCCATTCATTCACTTGACCCATGACCGCCAGTTGGATCATTGGAAGTGGTGTGTCCCGCCTTAGCCGCAATGCCAGCCGCATCCGCGCCGGTGTCGCTACTGCCGTCTTGCGCGTTCACCGACATCGCCAAACGGAACGGGGGACGCGGGCGACGTCAGCTGCATGCCACATCAAAAAATCAGGGCCAGGATCATGAAGAAGTCGAAGCAAAAAAATAGTAGACCATAGTAGATATGGTTAACAATGGTATATCAACCATATTTACTATATATTTACCATATATTAGCCATATATTAACCAGACCTTTGTTGATGAAATGATTATGGAGAAATCATAGATCTTACAATGAGTTGTGAAGCGAAAAAACCCAACCAAGCTTTACAAGGTGATTGGACCACATTTGAGTCTAGGAAACTGTGCCAATTGATGGCTGTGATTTTCTGCACAAGCTGACGGTCTTCCACAATCTCCAACTGCACATCCTCTCTCCCTTGGCTGTCTTGACTGAAGATTCTCAAGCCGAGATGTCTTGCTAGCAGAAGATCACACCTGACTATATAAATGGTTCTTAAATGTGTATACCCATATGTGCATATATATATATGTATATATATATGTGTATATATATATATTATGCAATGTTATGTGTACAGATATAATGTAGGGGGAAGTCAACCAAATCCTACTCAAGCACCTCGCACTTTAGAGTTTCTTTGTTTCTTTGTTGGGGAGGTTGAAACTTAGAACACAGAATCGAACACATGCATGTCCAACGCACATTATGAATTTTAGCACATCGCAATCCCATCCAATTGAATTTGACTGAATACTTTCCCACCCTTTAGTGATATCCTACAAATAATTACCTGCATGAGTACACTCCGGCAAACATGGTAATGAAATCCACCATTTAGTTCAATGATTTTCCCATGTTTTTTTTTTTTTTCGGGGATTGTCCGGCCAGCCACTGCAATGATGGACATGCAAATGGAACACTATATGAAGCCATATTACAGCCTAAAATTGGGTGGTTATAAAGATCAACATATGATATCTACTTATCTACACTCTACACCAATATCAGATATCTTTATAGAAATCTTTTTATTACCTTGACGCTATGATATCACCAAGATATGATATATGGTTATAAAGATCAAACTCAGATTTTTGAGTTACCAGTTTTCAGATATCATATCTTGGTGATAGATCTCAGGAAAAAAACGTATCCCCTTGATATATAGTAATCCTGGAGTAGATAGAATATGAACATGAACAAGAACAACTCACTAAAATGGGAATATGCTTGAACATTTCATAGTCTATCTAGATTCTAGGATTATTAAAGTATACATCTAGATTCTAGATAATTAAGGAGGTTTCCTAAAGCCCCCCAAATCATCCATCTATATTAATTGGGGTACTAACATTGAAACCTCCACATTCCTCTTTACCGGTTGTGGTTGTCAGCTACAACACCCCCATTTTTTGGAATGATCATCCCATAAAAATAACCATTTATAACCACAATTATCATACTTAATTAACGGTTTTATAGGAATTTATCATAACCATTTATAACCATATTTATAACCATATTTATAACCATATTTATAACCATATATAACACTTTATAACCATATTTATATTTATAACCATATTTACCAAACAACGCATTGAAATAACTGGTTTTTTCGTGCCATGCCATAAGTGTAGATCCTGTCGGAGCTGCTGGGGACCCAACTCACCTTCTCCACGAACCTGTCGGACCTGGGAGAGGAAAATCTTCACCGGAAACCCATGGGTTTTTACCATCAAAAAAAAATGGGTTTCCGGAAAAAAATCCCATCATCCAATTCTATGATATATGGAATTACTATGGAATTATATGATTATATATGGTGATTATATGGTTATATGATGTTATATGCAACTATGACTTATTCTTTTTTGGAACTACTGGCTGGTGGTAATGATTGATGGTTACCCTCTGGTTATGTCAACAGTTTGCTATTGAAAATGGTGATTTAGTTCGTGGATTTAGCTATTGAAAATGGTGGATCTTTCCATAATTATGTGGCTGTTTACCAGAGGGTATCAATGAATTATCAATGGTTGGTGCTTTTAACCATCTTGAAAAATGATGGAGTTCGTCAATGGGAAGGATGACATCCCATATATGAAATGGAAAATAACAGTCATGTTTGAAACCACCAACCAGTAATGATTGATGGTTATCAATGGTTACTAGTGGTTATTACCAATTGATGATTATTAATGGTTACTAATGGTGATGATTGATGGATATTAATCTAATGGTTATTGACGTGGTTGTTAATGATTACTACTCTAGTGGATTTTCACCAGCAATAATTGGAATTTTACCCACTAGGAAGCCAAACATTGGTACAGAAGATTCCCCACATGATGAAGAAGCATTAAGTGTCATCTATTAATTATTTGGTATCAGTCTTTCATAACTTTTCTTTCAACTATTAATCCATATACACCATCAAATGTCACCGGTATATTCCCATTCTATTCCCATTACCCTCTGGTAAACTAAATGTAAACTAACACAGGGAACTGGAAAATCACAATCTTTAATAGGTAGATCAACCATTTCTATGGCCATTTTGAATAGCCATGTTAAATTACCAGAGGGTATCATTAAAATTTTATTGTTGTAACTAATCCCCTCCCCCTCAATACCAAGCATCCCCTTAGAAAGGGCCCATATATAAAAAACACGCATATTTCCTCTATTTCCTCAATAAAAATCCCCCTTGATGGCCGGCCTCCGCACGCCGACGCTCCACATGGCGCCGATGGTGCCTTTCCGCTCAAGTCGTGAAGAAAAACCAAGTACTTAAGTTACTTAAGGCTTGTTGAAATCACAATTATATCAATTAAGTGACTAAAGTATACTTGAGTGACTTAATTCCAAGAATTCATGAAATCACCATGCTAATCCATTTTATATCGGATTATCAATCAAAATGCTGATGTTTGAATTGAATTTGCGAATGTTTCCTTGGAATGGGATTTAGAATGTACTTGGGGTTGCTGATGGGGCGAAAAAGCAAGGCATATCGGATTTTAACTCCCAGAGGTTTGGATAGGTTCACTTATAACAGGAGCTGCACCCCCCAAGTACCCTCCAGTAACTAACATAGCTATGCAAAACCAGAAATCAAACAAAGGGTAAATCATCCACTTTCACAAACCATTCTCTATAGCAACATGTTGGATTACCAAAGGGTAACCCCAGAATTTGGATCAAATTGACCATTTCAATCCATTTGAAGATTCGGAACATGAATGAACATAGTGATTTAGTGATTTACCAGTGGATTTTGGGACGTCTTCAACTAATAATTATTTGTTCTATATTTTGAAACCCTCACAAAAAACAACCAACGAACCCAATAACGTATGGCGAAGGCCAGGTATCCTGTGGATCTCTGGGGATGGAACAGGACTGCCACTGTCTTCATCAAGCGAGAAAAAAACGGTGGGGGTATCTGATCCCAGAATCTTGGAGACAAAGCTTTGAAGGGGGCGCCGCAAGGTGCGACATATTGGAAGTGCCAAATCACAGAGATCATTTTTAGACAGTTGATGTTCATGTGAAAAGAACTACCCTCTGGTAATTTAACATAGCTATTGAAAATAACCATTTATAGTGGATTTTCCCATTAAAAATGGTGATTTGCAATAGCTATGTTAAATTACCAGAGGGTAGAGGTGCAATTTACCCGCGATCTCGTGTCAGACATTCGCCATGTTGAAGTGCTGTGTTAAACGCTTTGACACATTTGACAAGGCAACGCGGCAACATCATGCAACATCCACATCTGGGTTTGTCTGAAAGTAAGGTACCCCCAATTCCAATCGATTCTCATTATCCTCAAAAAAAATATGTCATTTCAAGATTTCAGGGACTTTTTTACCGTATATATACCCATATATGTTATTATTGTAAATACCAACTGGTTGGTGGTTAAAAAAACATCTTGAAAAATGATGGAGTTCGTCAATGGGGTTGGGATGACATCCCATATATTTTTATGGAAAAAAACAAATCTTTGAAACCACCAATCAGCATTTTTTTTGGAAAGTCATTCAAAATTCCATGGTTCCAAACCACCAAACAACTTATGGCATCTTATGGCTGTGGGATGACCCTGAAGGGTCATCTCCAAGTTTGTTGCTTGTAAACACCCATCTATTTAATGACCATATGTTGTGGGGATATTCCCTGAAAAATAAGCCTGAAAAATAGGCCTTATATATGATAGGTACCTCCAATGAATCGGTTCCTGAAATGGCCATTGAATCTATTTAATTTCAATGTTGTTTGTACCGATTCCCTCTGGTAAACTCTGACACCGTGAGTCTTCACTCAGTGAACGAAGAAAATCGCCATTGAAATGGCCATGTTCAATAGCAAGTTGTGTTAATCTAGCCGAAGCTAATCCATTTCAAAATCCCATTATATCATCATCTTTCTTTGTTAGATCCTCTGGTTATGACTATCATAGCCATGGAAGCCATGGCCCATAGAAATAGATGGTTTACATATTAAAAACGGTAGATTTTTCCAGTTCGCTATGTTAGTCATAACCAGATGTTAAATCCTATGAAAACAAAAAAGCCATGAAATCCCATTAAAAACAGTGATTTTCCCTATGAAAAATGGTGATTTTCCTATTAAACATACCCGTGAAATTTGTTGCATGGTGATTTTCCCTATTAAAAACGGTGATTTTTCCCATGAAATGTCCATTTGTTCCCCGGTTTTCTGTGTTGAACTCTCCACTGAGCCCACCAACTCTTTCCGCCGTTCATCCTGGCAATAGCGCAATGTTCTGCCCCTTGGGGGACTCTGGCACTCAAAATCACACACACTTATTTTGGAAACATATATAACCCAGATGCTCCATGTATGGTATATTTACCTACATTTGGGTGATTTTAGGGCAAATGTTGGTAAATATTCCATACATGGAGCATATGGGTAAGTATATATTATTAAGGAGACATTATGTGGAAATATAAGGAAATAATATATATATATATATATGTATATATAAGGAAACATGTGAATAAAGTATATCAATTATTTTGAAATGGCTCAAAAGCCACAGTACCATAGTTTGATATATATATATATACATATATTGGGCATATTACCATCAATTTCAGCTATGGGCGCCATGTCAACAGAAAGGGGATTTCATTTTTGATCCAAGGTTGGCTTTACCCTGTGGGACCACCGGCACCGACGTGCCTCGTTCCGCTCGTTCCGCTCGTTCCGCTCCTTCCGCTCGTGTCGCCCGTGTCGACGCCTTCTGCAGCCAGGACGACTGTCACCAGGAGTTGTCATCACCACGGTAGCCTCTGGTAATTTAACAGTTTGCTGTGGGAAATCACCATTTTTAATAGGTAAATCCACTATTTCTATGGCCATTTTCAATAGCTTTTTGTATGTTTACCAGAGTGTATTTCATCGCAATTCTGAATTACAGTCATTCTACCCTACGGTGCAAAAGTTGTGAATTTGTTCAAGGTATGTTTGAGGCCTTTAGTCATTTAGGTCCTTTATTCAAACGGCTTCGCTAAACGTGTCCTTTGGACTGATTGGGCAATGTTATTCTTATATTAGACCAATAATTAAATTGGTCAAATTGATCACATAATATATAATGATATTGATAAATATGGTGACCAATAAATATGATATTTTATAATGAATAATTAAATGGGTGACCATAATCATATTTATTTTATCTATATAATCTTAAGTAAAATAGGGTGAAATCATATTGATAAATCAGTAACAATCTCAAACTTGAAGACCTGAGATCGCCACGTACCCAGAATACATTACACTAAATCCTGTTTATCGCCCAAAGAATATCCCAATTCTATCCTAATTATATCGTTATATAATATATGTATATATATATATGACATTCTATGAATATCTACTAATTAATCTATACTATACTAATACCCATATGCTCCATGTATGGAATATTTACCAACATTGCCCTAAAATCACCCAGTTTTGTAGGTAAATATACCATACATGGAGCATCTGGGTATACTATACTAATATATCACAACGGTTTCTTGTTATATGATATATATGGCTTTAAAAGTGTGTCATCTCGAATCTCCATCATTCCGTTTGCCGCCACCTGGAAGGACTGCGACTCATCATCTGCCATCGTTCCTGGCGTGGTGCTGTTTTTGTCATGTCATGTGTTTTTTCCAGGATGTTCTGTTGATATCTGTTGATGATGTTTACATTTTACATACATGTAAACATCCAATAATTTTTAGAGGTGTCCCACTATAGTTTTTGGAGTTGCTTCATGTTGTTTGGTATCGAAAATGAGGAGACTCAGCAAAGAGACTTGTCGTGGATGCTGCAAGTCAGGCCCACCCAAGATGTGCAGCACTATTTTTTGGCCAACATAAACTATCCCTTTTTTGGATTCAGCACCTGGGTCTGACCCGTGTCCGCCATGTCCATGATCTCTATTCGTCACACTTTGGTACCAAGATCCGCCGAAAAACCTCATTTCAGATGGCAGACCACTCACTTGCGACTGTCACATCTTTGCTTCTCCTTACTTCTCGGCTTTCTCCATTTTTCAGTGTTCTCGTTTTTTCTCGTGTCCTCGGTTTTTCGGTTTTCTCATTTCTATGCATCTCACCGTTCTGGCCACGACGCGCAAATTTCTTGCTTAGGGTGGGGTGGGCCAATAGCGCTCACGGAACTTCACACGGGTTGATAGTTTCCATTGACTACACTGGCCGCTACAATTCATCTAGAAGGTCTGTTGGACCTGGTTCATGATGATCATGACAACTATGATAAGAAGGACATCATGATGATCATGAGGATCATGAAAAGCATGATGATGAGAGTGCTACTGATGATGAGCTGATGTGAAAATGATGTGATGAAGACGATGAAGATGAAGATGATGAAGATGAAGAAGAAAAAGATGATGATGATGATGATGATGGTGCGGCGGTATCGAACATGCAACTTTCACATCTAATTATGTTGATGGTTCGAGACAGTCGCAAGGTTTTTGGGCTCCGACAGTCACAAGCATGTCATCGCCCTTTCAGATGGCGGGTCGAAAATGGTCAAAATATGTCTGACAAACATGGCATTGGATGTTCCTCCTCCCCAAAAAACAGCTATGAAAAGACGACTGGATCCATCCCCAAATAGAATTACTTTACTTCGTGTGATCCCCACCATGACATTTATACATTTTGTTACTGGCAAATCTTCTGGCATTCTATCTGACATATTTTCTGGCATTCGATCTGGCATTCTATCTGGCATAT
>Ga0126342_10011829_pt1 | contig 15581 bp, 13 predicted proteins | sample Cyp1metagenome_FD_92528 | JGI IMG/M metagenome (GOLD analysis project Ga0126342, IMG submission 92528) | Coral microbial communities from Lord Howe Island, Old Settlement Bay, Australia - Cyphastrea 1 metagenome | ecosystem: Host-associated > Invertebrates > Cnidaria > Coral ...
CCAAAAACGGAATAGCGGCCAAGAATTTTAGGTTCTAAGACCCCCCTTGTAGATTCCATTTTAGAACCCATATTTGGGTTCTAAAATGGTCCCCAAGGGGGTTCGAAGCAACTTGAGAGGATAAATTTTCCACTCCACACTCCACACTCCACACTCAATTTTTTCCACTCCACACTCCACACTCTACACTTTACACTCCTCACTCCACACTTTACACTCCACACTCCACACTCTACACTTTACACTCTACACTCTACACTTTACACTTTACATTCGTCACTCTACACTCAACACTCTACACTCTACACTCCACACTCCACCACGCTCCACACTTTACACTCTACACTTTACACTCTACACACTACACTCCACACTTCACACTTTACACTTCACGCTTTCCACTTTACACTCCTCACTCCACACTTTACACTCCACACTTTACACTTCACACTCTACACTTTAAACTCCACATTCCACACTCTACCCTCCACACTTTACCCACTGCACACTCCACACTCCACACTTTACACTCCACACTCCTCACTCCACACTCCACAAACTACACTCCACACTCCAAACTCTACACTCCACACTCCAAACTTTACACTCCACACTTTACACTCCACACTCCACACTCTACACTTTACACTCTACACTTTACACTCTACACTCCACACTCTACACTTTACACTCCACACTCCACACTCTACACTTTCCACTCCACACTGCAGACTGGTAACAAGGGAAATATGTACAAGACTGTTCAAATAAACTTTTGCAGAAAAGTGTTCTGCGTGACTGCATATCCATGTGTCTCGGCATCTGTACCATTGCCATACGTGTGAGCATTCGGGTTCGTGGGCTGCATCTTTATTTTTTTTTTTGAAAAATATATGTAATTACAAAAATGCATGTACACACATATATTTGTATATATTTATTTTTGCATACTGTATGTATACATATGTATATATGTATGTATACATATGTATATATGTATACAGACATACATACATATATAAATGCATATGTATGCATTGCATATATATGTATATATATATATACATATAAATGCATTGCGCATATTTATATACACATATGTATGCGTTGCAAACATATATATATACATGTATGCATTTGCCATATTTATATATATATATATATATATACATACATGCATATGTATGCAATGCACATCTATCTATCTGTCTATCTATCTATCTATCTATCTATCTATCTATCTATCTATCTATATATATACATATGTATGCAATGCACACACACACATATATATATATATACATACGTATGCAATGCACACACATATTTATATATATACACATATGTATGCAATGCACACACATATATATATATATATACATACTTATGCAATGCACGCATATAGGCGTATATATATATATATAACATGTACATCCCTAATGTTTGTTGGTCACACCCTTAGTCCGGGTGAGGCTGGAGAGGGCGCAGCTGAAGTTAGAGAGCTGGGCGTCGAATCACCGGAAGCGAGACCTCACAGGTCGCGCCTGGGGGCCATTTCATGGGGATTTCCACATGGTGATACCCTCTGGGAAACTGTCCCATAACTATGGGAAATCACCATTTTTAATGGGAAAATCCACTATTTCTATGGCCATGTTCAATAGCTATGTTAAATTACAAGAGGGTAATCATTGAAATCCATGTTCAACTTGGCGTTTGTACATGTTTGTACATCCTTTTTTCAATCTGAACTTCAGAAATTGCCGGTCACTCACTGGCTTTGGGGGCCAAAACCAGCAAAACATCACTAGTTCAATGGCAATTGCACCAGCAAGTGTGATGTATCGATATATATATATATATATCCCCATATAAATGGCTTGTATATGCTTATTACCCACTGAACCCATGGCATGCATATCCACTTCGGATGCTGCTAGGATGATAGAAACATGGTTGAAACACACCTTAAAACTGCATATGGAGACAAGAACTTGAATGGGAAACTTATGTGAGAGTCGATCAAAATCTAAGGATTGTACCTAATCATGCCCCATGGCCACTGTCGTTACACACAACAGGAGCTTTAGCGACAATTTTTTCTTTTGAGTTCGCGAAAGTAACATATTTATTCTGGAGGAAGAAATGGCGAAATGTTGGTTTCTGCTTCCCCGCAAAAGATAAACTGGAGCTTGCAAAAGGTTGGCAAAATTATATCTTTTTTGTGGCAACAAATTGCCAGTGGGACGAAAAAGATAGGTGAAAACCTATATGCATTAATTAGATTTTTTTTTCTATTTTTTCTTTCTATTTATCTATCTATCTAGCTATCTAGCTGTCTAGCTATCTAGCTATCTAGCTACCTATCTATCTATCTATCTATCTTTCTATCTATCCATCTATCTACCTAGACCCTCCAAGCACCAATAAAAATTGTGTTTTACCCATGTATGCCTCTATATGTTCACCGTTTTTGGTGGTATTTCAAGGGTCTAGGTCTAGGTACGGTATAATAAGCAATGTTAACGTTCAAAAAAACTAGGAGAATAACCGGGGATTAAAATGGATGGAAGCCGAGAATTGAACCCACACAAAGAAAAGAAGTTGCCGGGAAAAGCTCACACCTAATGGCAATAGTCTGGAGCAGTTGAAGTCAGATATTACGATGTTGGTCCTGCCCTGGAGGCGCCTGAATTGCTGGAACGGTATCAACTTGCATCAAGCGTACACCTCATATTAAACACTTTCAGCCCATGGGTTCGGAATTGAACATAGACTACTTTCAATTCCATCATCATGAGTATTGCTGTTCCAACTGAAACGTTTACAGAATAGCCTAAAAACTATAACCATCACTGACAAGCTCCACACATTGATGCTACAAGCTCGCTACAAACCCATTTTTGGATATCATGTATGTAGTCAGGTATGGGGGGGCCGCCTAGATCGCTTAATTAGTTGGTTTAGTTCACTAGTTGCTAAGGGCCTGCATGGTTTATGTGTGGTAGATACATGGGACTAGTTAGTGGGCTGAGACTAAACCAACTTAGCTATCTAGGTCTAAATATATCCCTATCCCAGAGTCAATGAGATGTTGAATCAATGGGGATTTCAGGATCCTAAAATGGAGTTACTGTACCATATAAGGCAATATTTTGTGGGGATATTCCCTTACATAGGCCTTACATAGGCCTTATATACGGTAGGTACCTCCAATTTAGGTTCCTAAAATGGCCATTGGTTAAATTACAAAGACTTCACTGCGACGTTGATGGAATGATGGGAACTGTAGGGGTAGCTATCCCAAAATAGCCGTATTTCAGCTTCATTCAGGTTAGTGTTGTTTCGAACTCAGCCATATATCATTATGAAATATGATTGCCAAGTTATATATTAATTTACTGATTATACATTACTTTTGTGTATGCTTCGTTGTGCTATTTATATATGTGGTAAATAGATAGATTGATAAATAACTATAAAAATGGCTACAGCCATTTTGGCCCAAGCCATTATTGCTCGAGCCCTGGTTGCGAGACCTTACATGGTAGACGTGTGTACATTTGCATGTTCCTAATTTGCTTGCCAATAGATTCTTTGCCTTTGAGGAAACTCACATCATGCTTGGGGTATGCCTGACGTTTGGCGCGGAAACAAGACTTGCCAAAAGGACCATTCATCTTAGGTATCTGCTCGTGCAGGACGTCAGGGAGCACCAGCCTGCTGACCACACCCATGACACTGCTACGCAGATGATGAACAATTCCCTTCCCCAGAGGCGCGCAGTGCAAGAACAGATTGCGCGCCTTGCAAATCTCTTAAGACGCACCCAGGAGCAATCGGAGGCAATGGCCGAACGTTGCCGTAACCTGGAAGACAGGCAAACTCAAGTTCAACTGCAGGATGTCAGCTTTTCTAGTGCACCACCGGCTTCGGGTGGGGAGAGGCAGAGTGAGGTTTGTCAACACGGTGGCACACAGAGTGCGGAAGCTTCTGTTACAACATCGTCGACGGACAGCGCAGTGAGAACCAGAGCTTCCCCGAATTATCAGGTTGACACAACAAGAACGGAAAGCTCAGATCATTGCACGACCCATTTGATGGGCAAAGAGATGCGACGAGAAGCTAGACGGTGTGAGCTGGAGGCTAAAGTCTTTGGACACTGATCGCCTTGATCGCCTAGTTGGCATTTCGCCTTCATGATTTGACTCCTTAGATCTTGTATGTACGGTTTCTCGCGTGTACTGTTGCATTCTTCTTGGCTTCATTTGATCGGGCCACCTGCTCGCCCTCAGCCTGACGCTGAACCTTCGGGATGGCGATGGGGAGGATAAAATAATTATATATATCTATATATATATATATATATCTATATATATATATATATATCTATATATAACATATATATCTATATATCTATCTATCTAATCTAATCTATCTAATCTATCTATCTATCTATCTATCTATCTATCTGTGTATATGTATGTGAGCGCCGTTCCAGGTTTGGTGGACGTGAGCGAGTTACCCAACATGGAGCTGCCGGGGGAGATTGCCACACGAGGTCTCTTCGAGGGTCAACGGAGATAAATCAACGGAGCATGGTCCCATGGTGACGGGATATATATATATATATATATATTTATGGGGTTTCCATGCATGGGGACATATAGATATATGAAAAACATGTAATTATGGATATATATATATATATATATAGACAGATAGTTTACATTAATAATAATATATATATATATATATGTATGTATGTATGTATGTATGTTTGTATGGGTATATCATGTATGGATATATTATCCTCCCATGTAAGTCCATATAACTCCATAAAGTGGAATGAAAATCTCCTGATTTTTCAATGCCAGGTTGAGATGGATTGAGTCATTCTTCCAAAACCATCATGCCAGTTTGTAGCCATATGGGGGTGTTTCCTACATGGGGATACCCCCAGTTCGCTGGATTCATGGTGGGCAATCGCAGTAAAATGGATGATTGGGGAGTACCACCATTTTAGGACACCTCCATATTTGGTTTTGGCGCTTTAAGCATTTGGTAAATCCATTGGCAAATCCACCTGTAAATCCTCCTAATGTTTTTTTTTTTCCATTAGAAAATCCATGATGAGTGGGGAATCTGTGGGGAATAATATGGTGATTTTTTCATGGCCTCCTTGAGCGAATCCAAGTATATCTTGACATGCTCCAACAATTTGGGTTGGGAGCAGCCTTGAACATGGGGATATGGGGAGAATTGGGATGTATGAACAACATTGAACAACTATATACCTTAAGATTAGTGTTTTCTATAGTTGTTGGTGAATGGTTTGGAAACAACCAAATACATGTGGGTACAGAAGTGCAGAACGAACCATATACGGGAGTGTGTATATATATATATATAGATATATATATATATGCATACATAATAGGATACAGTTTGGTTTTTTGATTCTGACCGCAAATGGGATTGGGGTTCCAAATTATGTCAAGTTTTTACGGGGGGAACATGATGATTGATGGATTTTAGAGTACCCCTTCTTCAGACAAACCCACCTCTGAAACGCTTGTTACACAAGCAGAATATGATTCAGAGCCCCAAATGCGCCAATAAATGTCAATAAGAAAATGTTAGTTGATTTTAATTGAAGTTCATATATATATATAAATATATATATAAACCATATTTTTTTAATAACAGGGTTTTGATGGACCGACTAAACGTGTGCCCATGCCGATCGATTGCCAGGATCCTATGGGCCCCAACCCAAAGACCGAGATGAAGAAGTTCCAGAGGAACCAGAGAAGACGCTGAGAAAAAAAACAGGAAAAATGGGAATTTGATAAGGAAAGTGGAGTTTCACCAGTTTAATCGGGAAAATGGATGAACATGGATGAAACTGGATGAACATGGGAGTTTGAACAGTGACAACTTGTTTGACCAATGAACAAGTTGGATGTATATCGCCGAAATGGGAGTTTGAGCAGTGAAAACTTGTTTTGACCAATGAACATGTGGTTTTATATCACCATATTTTCGTGCAGTAATTCAGTTTTTGTGGTTGATACTGCCAGCTGGACCCTTCAAGAATGCGGCCCTATGATTGTCCCTATTTCCTTTTCATTTGGATACAATTAAACCTTCGAGTGCAGGTCAAACCATTATTGATGGTTTCCTTTAAGGTCAGACAAAGAAACGCCTACGTAGCCTCATCCGCAGCCCAAAATGAGTGGTTGCCGCGGTTCATCCAGGGGGTTTGTCATCGTTTTCCTGGGATATCGAGGCCCGAAGAACAGGATGAGGATGAGGAAGTCTTCTACATCCGAAATGCCATGGGACGTTTCTTGGCGGGAAAAAAACGAGTGGCTGCCGTGGCAAATTAAAGGTCGGAGCTAAAACTGCTGAAATGGGTTGGTCTGAAAATAGCATACCCGGCATACCCCTGCATCCAGTGGCTCATGATTTTCCCTATTGGCATTGCTTTTTGGGGATCTACCCCATTTCCAGACCCAAATGGTACAGAATCTCTTGGCCAGAAGGATGGAGAAAACAGTTTGATGGATCCATAAACCATGGATCCACAAAACTTGGAATACCGTAGTTACCGTAGTTTTTATGATTTGTAAATTTATTGCAATGCAATTCTTGGTTCCATAACCCCCATGCTACTCAAATGGTTTCAACTATGTGTTTTCCCAAGGGTGTAGCAGTGTAGCCCAAAAATGACAAGTTCATGTTCCAATTCGTAAAAAAAAAACCTTTCCAGATCCAGGTCAGGTTTCTTGCCAGGTTTCTCCTGAATCATTCGCCACATTCTGAATGAAAAAATCTGAATGACCTGTGAGTGACATCCAGGAGTTGAAGATGAAGAGACCTCTGGGCCCATCTATTACATCAAGCGCATCAGGGACATGTTCAAAAGTTGGTTCTTCCAAGGGCACCTCGGCGGATCCCGATCATCCCAAGGCTTGGGATGCTGTTCACAGTTGGGCGCCCGACCAGATGGTGAACCACCTATGTTTAATGAGATTTTATAGTGATTTTATAGTGGTTTAATGGGATTTTATAGTGATTCAATGGTATATTAAGGGGATTTACCCTCTGGTTATGACTAACAAAAAGCGAACTTGAACATGGCCCAGTCGAAATAGGTGATTTATGGTGATTTACCCATGAAAATAGCATGGTGATTTTCCAGTTCGCTATGGGTCAGTTTACCAGAGGGTTTTTTTTGTTTTACTTATATCATCACATGGTTGTTGTCAGAGGCAAGTTGTTGTCATGATTGTGTACAGCACATTTCGGGAAAATCAAGTTCCGCACAATGGAGGGAATCAACGACATCCAACTCTCAGGGACTTCCAACGCGTTTCTTCTTTCATGCAGTAGAAGATGTACAATTTACATTAAAATCCTGGACATATTTATCTAAACCATATAAAATTACCAAATAGAAATTCACTATTGTGTTGCATGTTCAAGCGGTCAATACCATCTCTTTTGCCAGAATGGCCTCTAAAGAGTAGCTGAGTAGTTGGGCGGGAGGTGCAACGGTGCAATGGTTGGATCTCTTGGGATGGCCCAACAAAAAAAACGAACGCCGTTTGTCCGGAGCCGAGGGATCGAGATATGCAAGATACCTACTGGAGCTCCGGCATTTGCTGCTCGGACATGGCGATTTTAAGGGCGCTTGAAGTTTCGTTATCTGAAGTGACCAACAACCTATTTATGGTGATTTATGGTGATTTACCCATGAAAATAAGTGATGTGTGGTGATTTATGGTGATTTACCCATGATTGACAGTTTAGATCTTGCTTGAACCTTTTTGGAATTGTGGTGTGTTCGTGTGTGTGTGCATTTTCAAGGATCTCCGCAATTTGATATGACGACATATTACGTGACTTCAACACGTCAAGTACAAGGGCAAAACCAACAACACCTGATTTTTCAGTGAACTTTACCCAGAACCTAGAGAATATTGGGATCACCCATCGACAAAAGATCTATGATATAATTTACCATACAACATAGAATTCACCTAGATGTTTGGGAAAGCCAACTTAATCAGCTATAAATGCCAATGAAATTCATTTTTTTCTTGGACAATCCGCTATAAATCCTATTGATTCCCATATCAATACCATTAAAATCCATTAAATCCTTATAAATCAAATTAAATTCCCTATGATGCCCTTATAAATCCCATAAATTCAACATTGTTCCGCCTGATTTCGCTCTCACGGGCACCAAGGTCAATACATTGCCCGTAGCTCCACCTTCGAACACGCGACCATGGCCATGATCGCGGCCGCTGGGACCGAGAAATCCCTGAGTTTTCCTGCTGTTTTGACCGCAGGTTCCAAGATCAATGGTGACTTAGCTTACCCTCTGGTAAACTGTCCCACAACTATGGAAAATCACCATGCTATTAATGGGTAAATCCACTATTTCTATAGCCATTTTCAGTAGCTTTTTGTATGTTTACCAGAGGTTAAGCAAGAAAAATGGTGACTTAACCATGAAAAGCGCTGATTTAACGGTTAAAACACGTCATTTCATGGGATTCGATGGGAATACTTGATGGAATCAATGGACTACAATGGACAAATATGGGAAAATGATGGAAAATGGTGATGTAACCAGTAAAAAGGATCAACAAGGGTGATTTATTTTTTTGATTCATCCGTCAAACATCTAGGATTTGAAGGGATTTTTCATGGCTTCGCTTCCAATCTTCCCATCAAACTTGCAGCTGCTTGACGGGAATATCATGCACACATATAATGGGAAATCGTGATTTAGCATGATTTGGCCATTAAAGATAGTGATTTAATGAGATTTCAGCGGGCATATTTGATGAATTGATGACAATAGGAATTTTGCCATGAACAATACGGATGAATATGGACGTTTCAGACCAAAACACCCCTACTAAATGGTGAACATGTGGACATTTTCACATGTTATCTACTCCAGGAAGACTTCATAGTAATTTTACATATAGTTATGCATATATCTTTATATAATAATTCTATATACATATATGCATGTGTATATGTACATGGACAAGATATAACGACCTCGCGTTGCGAAGTCACTGGAAATGGTGGTTCGGAATTGAGGTAAATCATGCCGAAAGAATTGCTTTAATAGTGGGTTGTTTTTTGAATTTTTAGATGTATACTACTCTTGTATTCTAGTGTCTTCATATAAACATGTACATGTAATGTATGTATGTATGTATGTATGTATATATATATATATGTATGAATATGTTATTATAAATATAAATATACATATTATATATTATCTTTACTATCTTCATTGAATTGAACATATATACATATATTTTTACATTATATGTATTTTAATATGCACTATGTATGTATATGGCATGTATATAGTGTATATATATATAGTATATATATATAGTATATATATATATATAATATATATATATTGTATATATTATATATCTATCTATCTATCTATCTATCTATCTATCTATCTAATCTATCTATCTATCTATCTATCTATCTATCTATCTATCTATCTCTATATATATAATACTCATAGGTGTTGTTCAATTCCGTATGTCCCCAAGGCCAATGCGGTGTGGCTGGGCATCGACGTGACCTACAACACCGAGATTCTCTTGATCAACTCCGTTACCTATCCAGCAAATTCAATGGGATTTGACGGGATTTGATAGTGATTTCATGGCATTTTGGTGGTGCACAGTTAGCTCGGTTAACCGTGTTTTGGTTGTTATGTTTAAATAAATAGAATTATTAAATTTTACTATAATTAATAATTCCAATGTTTTTTGGTACATGGGACTATTACCCGATAATTTAATATAGTTATGGATCCGGTAATTTTATATAGTTATGGACACTCTCCCATTTTTAATAGGTGAAATAATGGAACTAAATGCATGGGTCGTTTTCCATAGCCATGTTGGTTTCAGGACAGATTTATAGGAAACTATATATATGCATACATTAATTATGTATATATATAATATACACTGTTTATATATATATATATATATATGTGTGTGTGTGTGTATGCGTTACAGATATATATTTATATTTAATTATATATACACACATACAATATCTATATTGGCGCCCCAATGTTAGTGTTTTCCTGAATATGGATTTGTCCAAAACAGGGTAGACGCCAACATTATCCAAATTCCACTGATTAAGTTCATTTTTCCCAACGACAAAGAATCATGAAAATGAATGAAGAAAAATGACAATGCACGCACGGAGGAATCTAAACGGTTTTATGAATTACCCACATAAAAAAAGATCAAGACCAATGATGAATTTGTGAACCCATTGCGTTTTATCACCTGAAAAAACTCGAAAAAGGGTAGCTCCAAATCTGGGGACGGTCATTCCCCTTGAAATCCTCACAATCTGGGTAAACCTACACGTTAAGGCGCTCTTCACAAACATGACGGTTGTTGTTTGCCACACGATTCCAGATATTCCAGACTTCAGGATGCTGACATTGACATAAATTGACTGTAATTTTAGTACAGCAATCATCAACCACCTATATGTATAAATTGATGTTTTTTTTTGCATCCATTTATGGTACATTTGCCGGTGGTGGATCCCATCTCCAGGCACCGGTCTTCATCATCATGGAGAACATTTTTTGCAGCTACTTCTTCTGCGAGGCGTCTGAAAAATTCTGAAAATGGGTTCAAGTTGGATCGTGAAGATCCAAGATGTTGCCACATCGGTTGGTCAAGGACCCAGTAATTTATCAAAAGATGTTCTCCAAGATGTAAGATCCAATATCGTATATAGATCATGAATGGCTTGGTCAAATTGGAAGTTTGTGAGCCGTTCATCACAAACAGCCCAGCTACACATTGGCAAATCCTTGGCGACTTGGAGGTCTTGGAGGTCTGAAGTTCGATCACTTGATCCTCACAACAAACATCGGATCTACATGAATTTGCCATAGGATCCATGGTGCTGGTATATATGCTAACATTGGAGGTATGTTGATGGTAAATGTTACCATATATAGCATACATGGATCCTATGGGTTTGCCATATCATCCATACCTATTTTTGAGCCATCCCAGTCAAATGTCATTGGCTGGCTAAGTTGCTGATGGTTTTCTATTTTCAGCCACTTTGGTTTGAGAATGTCCAATGTTGATGCAGCGAACCCGTTAACCTGCGCTAATTTTTCTTGGGAGAAAAGTTTCCTGAAGTGTTTCCGTGAAATCGCCTTTAAACTTTAAATGCTCATGATATTTGGAATATAAAGATTATAATGTCCAACGAGTCTTACCTAATGATAGCTATGGAAGCCAAGGCCCATCAAGGCGAATTTTTGCCTTCGATGATTTACCATGATTTACCTATTAAACATGCTGATTTGTCCTTGCAAAATTGTCAAATTACCCAAGGGATCTTCCGATGATCAATCATCACAATGGAACATCCCCTATTTATAGATAGGTTTCCCATTAAAATCTCTATTTCCAACGGATTTCCAGGATTTCCTAGCCAGCCACGTTTGATGACACCGGAGGGTCTACTGTATACGGAACGGGTTGAAACCACAAAACCCGCAGATCGCGGTCCGTTTCGGAGCCTTCCGGAAGAAGTGTAACGTCTTCCGGGACTTCTGGCACTGCGGCTGAAGGGCTCGTTTTTTTTTCCGGGGAAATTGGGGTATCGGTATCGGTATATAGTAACCCCCAAAGGATCGAAAAATACGATCCTACTATCACTGGATTGGGTTAAGGGAAAATCTACAGGAAACCATCGTTTTTACCATCAAATATAGGGCTTTCCTGTAAATTTTCCCATAATCCAATTCTATGATACTAGATAGTGAAAACGTATTTTCTATTTTTTGATTCTGGTGCATATATTTACCTACAAAACTGGGTGATTTGTTGGGTATAAATGTTGGTAAATATTCCACATGGATGAATATGTGTAATTAAAGCAACCCCAAAATAGATTCCGAAAAGCTGGACACCTAGAATTTGATGGAGGAAACATCTTTCAACTAACATCCTGGAAACACATCTTTTCGGCATCCCTTTTGGAGTTACGTAGTGATTTCTCTGAGAGAGCGGTATCCCAAAACCATTGGGAAATCAAGTAGGTGGCCGGGCCGAGCCCATCGGAAACCCGTTTTCCCTGATTTTCCTCAGAACCTGCAGGTGGGGCTGGGAATAAAAAAACGAGAAGACATGCAGCAAACCGGACTATCTAAACCAGGATGTTATTGAGGGAAAAGCCATCGCTGGAGAGGCCGAATGGTTGGTTAGATGGGCCCCTATAGAAGCCCTGTTGGCTCATGTGCAGAGATATTTCCCGGTGGAGAAGGAGTTCTTGTGATGCCGATACCTTATTATCTATCGTAAAACCTAGTGTGCAAATACGATAGTGGAATGGGATCGGAGTTGGTCGTTGCTGTTTGATTGACATGACAGCGTGTTTGTAGCTGTGTGCCTGATCACTATGGTACGTAGTCTATGTGCTCTGACTTTCACTACCAAGATCTACCAAGAGTTTTACACTTGCATTATCTTTTAAAAATGTTAATGCATGTTATATAATGGTTGTTAATGCGTCCCGGGCAAACATGGTCGGACCGTGATTGTTGTCATATCAGTGAGGCGATATTCCAGCATATTTTGCCGATGGTGGAAATCTTGGTGATTCGAAGCCGAAACAAAAACATGCAACAAAAACGTAACTTGAATGTTTAACCTGGAATTGGGTTGGGAACACAATTTAATGACAGCATGTTGCCATATGTTGCGAGCATTTTGCAGTGTCATCTAGCATCATCTAGCATCATTTAGCTCTTTCGCCTGCCACTCCATGCGAATCACAGTGCGAGGTTCGTCTTTGATTTCGCATTGGTGTTGGCCATGGTTGTAGACACCTGGGCGCTGCTGATTATCATGGCAGCCTTAGCAGCTTGATTTCAAAACGCGTCACTGGATCGGTTGATGATGGTTTATGGGAGCATCTACTGTTGATTGTTTTGTCATGTGAATTGTCTTTAAGCCAAAATTTGGCGTTTCCTACAGATTTTCGCCATACAAGTCTGGGATTAAGAATCTTTTGAACATGATCGATTTGGCCGATGTTTCGTTTGCATTAGTCTTGTTTGAATGTCAGATGAGAAAATTCTGATGGGTATTCCCCCTAAATGGAAATGCTATAATATAAGAGGGACAGTGAATGAAAACGATACAGCATGATACAGCATTAAATGAGGCCTATGCAAAATTTATTTCATCCGCAAGAGCTCAAGGCTCGGCATAGAATTTCCCATGAATCGTGATACACCACCGAATATCCCTCAACCCCGCATTTCTGTTGGCAAGCGCCCACTGTGTGTTGAACATTTCATATGCATCCCTGAGTTTCACATATAGTGGATCTATAGTAACAGTTAGTAACATAACATATTTAGTTATAAACCATATGTGGTTATAATTATCCTATATATATATATTTATGTATATAGTTACATCATGTTAAATCACGACTCACGACTATGTTTAATATGTGTGCTGTTAAAATCTTAAAATTTGAGCGCCATCGAGCAAGAAATACATCCCCATGTTCATCCATGTTCAATGGTAGTTTCAAGCACATTATGTGCCTGGCAATTACCATACAGCTACCGACCCAATTTCTTTCCATGCTTTTGCCGCTTAAATCCAATTGTTTTGCTGGTTGAATCTCTGGTCTTGTTAGTTAAACCATGGTCAAGGCCGGTCTTACCAAGCGGAAACGTGTCCATTGTCCATCCCTATGTCCATCTGCAAATGGATTTAAATGCTACGAACCAGAGTTTCAAGCCCAATTGTTTCCTTATACTTGATACTTAGATCTTAATGTTTCATCATGTTTTCTGGCGAAACCAAAATTTAATAAATACAGTCTTCTGGTGAAAGCTTCCTTATTTCTGGTTAAATCCCGATTTTGGATGGTTAAATCCTTTTATTAATATTGTTTATTGTCAAGTAATGTTAAATCAATAAATTTGAAGCTGAAATCCTGACTTTTCAAGGTTAAATCGGTTAAATCCTTTTAGTTGTTGGATCCACATTAGTTGATGCTTAAATCGCGGTTAAGTATTTTTTTTTAATGTTAAACTTGTGTTTGGAGGACACCAACGTTTACGTCATCAACTCATCCTTCCTCCGCATGCTGCGCATCATCCGCATCTCGCGGCTGGCGCGCGTGGCGCGCATCATGCGCTCGGTGCCTGAAGTCATGAGCCATGGCGGAGATGAGCCATGGGGATCATGTTCATGTTAACCATCATCATTAACCACTATTAACTATCATTAACCACTATCATTAGTCAATTAATCACTGGTTGGTGGTTAATAGTGGTTAATGATGGTTAATACCTGGGTGATGAAACCATGGTTAATGATGGTTAATGGTTAATGATTCCCATCCAAGAAACTGTTCTGGTTGGTGGTGACTGGAACATGTTTTTTTTTCCATAAATGGTGGGAAATGATGGGAAACTGGGCGATTACCATGATTAATGATGGTTAATGATGGTTAATATTGGCAAATAGTTGTTAATTAACTGGTTGGTGGTTTGGAACATGACTTTGATTTTTCCATATATTTGGAATTTCATGATCCCAACTGACGAACTCATATTTTTCAGAGGGGTAGGTATACCACCAACCAGATCACCATTTGTTGGTAATTATTGGCTAAATCACCATTCATCACCATTACAATCATTAGAACAAAAACCATTGGTGGAATGCTTGAGGCATAATATGGCATAATCATAACGATATTACATCATATTGTGGATGGGCCAGCGGAATCCTGCACCAGTTGAAAACGATGGCGCAATTATCCCATTACTTCTAGGGTTTCAACCATCCTCGATTGGTGGCGCAGGATTTCTGAACCATCCACAGTAGCTATTGAAATGGCCTTACCTTCAAACATTATTAAGCATAGTTATGGGTCATGAGCAATGTTAGTACTTAAAGCAGTAGGATCCACCATCCCCAAATTTACCATACATGGATACTATAAACCATGAACATATGGGTGGTTTATTCTTGCTTAACTTTACTGGGCAAAATTGTTTAGACCTGTGGAACCTTAGTCATGGCTTAGTCCATGTTTAGTAATTATCAACCATCCAATTATTGAGGTACCCAATTTTGACCCCCATATTAAATTGCCAGACAACAATGTTTGTTGGGAAAAGGATGATAAACCATGAGATTTGGGGACCCAGCTTTCATGTGGTTGGCACAAAAAAGAAAACAAAGGCTGATTCTTATTGGCTGCGTCCCGATGTTTATTGGGTGTAGGATTTCAATTGCTTAAATACGCACATAATAGCATTTATATATATATGTATATGCACATATATATATATATATATGTATTGTGATTTCCATTTGTGCAAGTACCATGCGATCCCTTGGGTTATCTCCAGGTCCAACAATAACCACTTGATGATGTTCAACCGCAGGTGTCAAGGCTCGGATTGCCTGGCAGCGGGAGGGTGG
>Ga0126342_10011830_pt1 | contig 15581 bp, 16 predicted proteins | sample Cyp1metagenome_FD_92528 | JGI IMG/M metagenome (GOLD analysis project Ga0126342, IMG submission 92528) | Coral microbial communities from Lord Howe Island, Old Settlement Bay, Australia - Cyphastrea 1 metagenome | ecosystem: Host-associated > Invertebrates > Cnidaria > Coral ...
CGCAAACTTTCAACCCCGCCTCGCAAGTTTGCGCGCAAACTTTCAACCTCCCCTCGCAAGTTTGCATCCAAACTTTCAACCTCGTCTCGCAAGTTTGCATGCAAACTTTCAGCCCCGCCTCGCGAGTTTGCACGCAAACTTTCAACCCCACGTGCCGAATTACTTTAAAATTGGGTTACATTTGCTGCTTAAAAATTAACTAATTAAGTAGGAAATAAGGAATGAACTATTAGGCAGGAAATTGCCTAACCTGATCTTTCGGGTTCTGTGCTATCAGGTTGGGTCCCTTCGAACCTTGGGCGTTTTGTGCAGAAAGAAGGCTTTAATGTATAAATCCTTTTTTAATCTTCGTGTCGGCTACTTGTGCAAGCCTGACATGGCTGCTCAAGCCTCAAAATGAAGTCCTCTACAAAAAGCTGATTGCATTTTTACATGACCGAAAATCTGCTCCAAAATGACCCCTCTACAAAAAGCTAATGCATCCAACATGATTTATACATACCACTATTTGTCTACAATGACTGGGCACCAACCCATTTTTTCTCTATAAAACCATTGTTTCAGCTTTATTATGCGGGACCCAAACCACTTCAAAACGTAGAGGAAATCCAAACGGGGGTGTAAAACATCTGACCAATGAATTGATCCCTGTGTGGTGGGGGTGTGCTAAACACTACGGACAATGGACATGACTGCAACTCTCCACGGACTGTTGCCACGTTGTCCAGGCACGATTGAGCCGTAAGCTTCAAGTGGTCCTTTCAGGTTGAAGCCGTTGTAGTCCTTGCATTAGTGGGGGCCTCATCACTGTGAGGTTCCTCTGGCTCTAATGCCCCATCGTCGGTGTCACACTGCTGGAGTCAAGCCTGAATTTCAGGATTGAGCCTCCTGTGCAGATCCACGGCGGCTTCCTCACGCAGCTGCTCAGGCAGCTGGCTGCGGCAAAGCTCCTCGTAAGTTGCACTGGCCCATGCAATCTGCAGTCTGATTGAACCGGACCGGGTTCATGCTGCGCCTGGTGCATTGTTCCCTTGCGTGCTGGGGCGCTAGGCCCTGCAAACGCTTGCCAATGACTCAAACAGAGCCTATTATCCCATTTTAATTACCTATTATCCCATTTCATTGCATTATCCCACTGCCATCGCAAAACCTATCGTGCCTTTGTCTGCCATCGGGGCCATTCACCTCTGCAAGAGCTTGAGCTTGCTCTTGCTGCTCATCTTCAAGTAGGAGTTCCTGGTGTGTTTAATTTTGTGATTGTGATGTGATCCGGTGATGGGCGCTAGATGGAATACATGGGAAATGCGGGAATGATGATGTGTGAGATTATGAGTGTATTGGAGACAGAAATGACAAGTTAACAGTTATAGTGTAGTAACAATTCACTCAATGCCACAATGCCATATAACAATAAATTCAACTCATGTAATTCTATGTTTGGATTGGAAAGTTGAACCTTGAAACTGGACTTTGAAATCATTGAAAACAAACCATCAGGAAATAGCCGACATTGAAATGGATTATGGATTGATTAAACTGATGAACAGGGTGGCCGGGGTTGTGCAATTGTGCAAAATGTTAGAATCAGCTACAATGAAACACGATGGCCTGATTGGTCTCCCAATATTCCTGTCAAATCTATCACCTAGTCTGAGTGTCAGTCTCCGGCTCCGGTCAGTCAGTCTTGACCATTCATCAAAGACCCTCTCATCATGCAGGCGGTGATGCCAAACAGGCGGCATATATGTTTCGGTTCAGTCAATGCAGTTCAGACTAGATTAGATTTATGAAAGAAATTTGAATTATATAAGTTCCATTCCCATCCCACCCCCCTGGATTTGCAACCAGAGTCCTCTTCATTCCCCACTGCACGTGGTCTCCGAGCCATTCGGAAATCTCAATTCTCAGTTCGCCAAGTTTGCAAGAGCCAACACAAGAACAGATCACAAAGCCCTCAATAGCAACTTTTAGTTTCATGATCCTCATGGTCCCCCTGCATTTGCGTGATTATTCTAAGGGAAATGTAAACTTCGAGCTGCCAACCCCGGACCGTCGGATTCGGACCCTACACAGTCCCCGATTGCACGTATTCATTTCTTTTGTTTTTTTATTTCAATTCAATTTCATTATTTATTTCATTACATACATTTATGACACAAGACACAAACTAACAAGTATAAGTTTGGTGTTCGGCTGTAGCTAAGCGAAAAACGATTACACAACATTATGGTTATCATTAATCATCAATACTCATTGGTGTATCGTACCCAGGATGCCAAGATACCGTTGGGCTGACCACATCCGGATGGCAGGGCAGATGGATAGCCGGAAATGCCACTAACAGCACCACCTGCAGTCCAACGCATTCACAAGCCACGGGTTCCAGTTGCAAATTGAACCACAAAATTGTTCAACTTCTTCCACGCCACTTCAAGTTGAATGAAATGAAAAACTAAATTTTGGAAACTGAAAACTTGAATTTTTTACCATCCCTGACATACAATCAAAGAATGTTTCACAAATGACTCGCGGGCCCACCGCAGTACCAGTGCCTGCCAATGTTTTTCTGTTTTGCATCCAAGCGTATATGTACGTACGCTTCAGTCCGGGCTGCCAGGCCATTGCTTGCCAGCACCACACCTAAACTAGAATAAACTGCCTTCCATGTCGTCGGCAGCAAGAAAAGCATTGAATTGCATGTCCATTGGGCCAAAGTCCAAAGTCTGACTGACATCCCTTTGGTCAACCATCCTAATGTACTCTAAGCCTCAACGGCTGTCTGATGGCATGTAGGTAATGCCCACAAACCCCAAAATTCAGAAATCTTCAGTCAGTTCAGGATCTTCACGGATGCTTCTTTCCTGTGAGGGTACCGGGTGACCTCATAGCGCGCAACCTTACAGCCTGAGTCGCTCTCCTCCATCTCAACTCTCAAGTTCAATTCAACATCGTCCTTGATGCGACGTTTCATATACCTGGGCCAGTGGCTGATGTTGATATGATAACACTAAAGACATCCAAATAAAAATGCAGCGGTTGTGAATGACTGCCTGAAAAGAAAAAATCAAACCCTGTTCCCATTATCAGACTGCAAAGTCCTTGAGATGCTACTGCTACTATGAAACTGATTTTTCATAGAACCAGGCACGCCAGCAATCGGTTGGTCTTGTCCGTTGATGAAGTCACGTTGGAATAGTCCAAGTCGAACTCGGCAACAATGTCTTTCAACTTCTTGATCACCTCGTTGCTACCCAATATACGCACAACATCTCCTGACTGAATTGGCACCATGACGCACTTCCGCTGGGCCATAGCCTTGGCTCTGGGCCTCCTCTTGGGAACTGCTAGCAATCCTCTGATGGAGGGAGCGGGAGGTGGAGCTGGAATTGAGCTACCAGCATCATCAGCACCATCCACCATAGTCGCCCCTTCATCGAAAATGATCATGTTGCTCCTCCTCAAGATGGGTACTCTCTCACCCGCTGCATCTTCTGCATCAATATCCACGGCGTCCATCCTCGCGGCCAGCAAATCACCCCATGGATCCAAAGATGATCCTGTGCTTCCATCGCCCATGGATGAACTTGAACTGGCCTCATTGGCCACCCGGCTCCTAAAGCCAAATTGACTGAGCATGGCTTGGATGATGTCGCAGTGAGCAGCGGCCACAAAAAACATCTGGGCCAAAAAGAATCACCATTGATTGAATCTCAATCAACCTCAATCCATCACACTTTCATTTCGGCAATTTCAACTTTCCATATCGCACACTAACCCTGACCCCCCTGGCCTGCAACTGCTCCACTGATTGCTTTGCGCATTGCTGCGCTGCGAGGAAATGCAAATGCGATTGCATCAACTAATTAGTTACTGCACCTCCTCATCAAAATAAATATAAAACAACAAAACAAAATATATCATAGTCATAACGTCATGGTCATTCATAGACATAGATTCCAAATGCGGAAACCTATATAATATGATTTAATCAACCGCCGCATGCCATGCCATAACTTCCAAACTTTGGTCTCTAAATTAGCTTTAAACATTATCAAAGGGATTGAACAACATTGAACAACTACCTCATTTGTCACATACTCTTCTTCGTTGTTATCATCTTTCAATCAGCCAATCCATCACAATGTCAAGCGCCATTATTGTCAAAATTGCCAAAATGGCTTCGGATCGGCCAGTGCTTGTGCAATGTTAATCCCAGGGGTTATTTCTTAACTTACATTTATGTGGATTTAAATTAAGTTGGGTATTTAGATTGTTTATGCTACATTATGTGCCTAGTAAGTTTGATAGTGAATCATAATCATCTATGTTTAACCACTTCACTCGTGAATGCCCAAAATTGAATAAGTGTTTTTACCCCTTGTCCCAATGCATCAGGGTATGAAGATCCCCCCAGGGTAGGTCAAAAACACTTCTTGAGATCTGTTTCCCATTTCTATCCTACACACATGGGTCAAGCAACTTAACATTTTCCTGCAATGCATTTGCCAAAAGCCTATATAGTGAGCTATATTTATCCAGTCACCAATTGTCAGTCAGTCCCAACTGGTGCGAGTGCTGAATACAAATTTGTGTTTCCTTTCTGACAGGTTTGATCCGTTTATGGCGGTTTTCTCTTCCTTCTTTTCCCTTATCTGTCCTGTAGCTCGAGACCTGGTTGACAACGAAGAAGGGGCCCACAGCAAGCATTTCAAACATTGGGAAGCGGGATACACTGTGATTCTTCCCACAAAGGCTCTTAAAGAATGGCAACGACTGGTAGGATCTTAGGAACCAACGGGGTGGGGCATATCTTAGGAACCAACGGGGTGGGGCATGTTGGGCCAATATTTGTGTCTGGCCACTCCACTTGAGGCCCGAAAGCAGGAAATGCGGGCCCTAGCAACCCGACCCCATACACCATGGACGACGACGATGCCGTGAAAGCATCAGCTCCACTTTCTCGCAAGGGAGGTGTCTCGGCAGGATAAGGGCGCCAAGTCTTAGTACGTCTTCATGGTTTCTGGGGCTGCGTTCAAGTCATACATGCACATGTTTTTTTTCACGGACTGTTTGCGTGACTTGCTGGCGGGCGGGTAGTTGGAGGAAATATATCGGCCCAACTGCAACAGGGAACGTGCATGAACATAAAGACATAATATATATATAATATATATATAGTGTATATAGTATATACAATTAATAGATAGATAGCTATATATATATAATGACCCAGGATGAATGGTTGATACTAAATCTATAATTGCTTGCATTGGTGCCATTTTGCAATTGCAGAATGGCAGATGGTGATTTCCTGGGCCCTTGGTGAATCCGTAAAGGTGCCAGAATTGCTTCAAGGAAGAACTTGCAGGAAACCGTAGGAAACCCACATTATTGTAGAAAATTATAAATAAATATATATATATGTATACAATTATACATATAATTATATATATATATATATCCCTATGGATCCAAGTACCTTCTTAGGAAGTGTTTGGAATATAATTTACTACAATTTGGAGGCTTAAGTACCTTCTCAGACAGTGCTTGGATCCATAGGGTATATATAGATTATAAATCATCTGCAAACTTGGATCCCAAGAACAGCCTTGTCAGCTTTCGGCACCTGCTAGACAACTGGGTTTAGAGAAACTTTTGGCAACCTGATACCTCTCCACGTTGAGAAGTTTTGGACGCGAGTGGGTCCGGCAGTTGGGGAAGATGGTGTGCCTGAAAACTACAGCTACAACATGCGGCAGCACTAGTCCACGAGGCAAAGGTTGAATGGTGTGTTTTGTTTCAGGTATACGTAGGACAATATGGGTGTGTTTGTCAACAAGGGGCACTGTACCATATGAAAGCATGCGATACCCGCAAAGATTGCCATTGTAATGGAAACATGGGATGCTGTCGCATCAGTTTGAGACAAACCATCCCAATTTTCCACTGTCGTCATTCTCACCGTTGAAATTTTGGATGTTAGGGTACACACCATGTTCAGGAAAAAACGTTCGTCATATCATATATAACATCATGTCCATTATATAATATGATGCAACATCCTCATGTTTGTTTATTACTACATCCTAAATTGTTTGGGCATTTTTGAGGTCCAGCTGCTGGAATTGGCGGCAACGTCATGACCTTCACCATGGATGATGGCGATGATGATGCCTGGCAGCGATGGCGACCCCATATTATACCGAGAACTGTGGAAGTTTAAGTGGATGGAAATGTGAAATAATGTGAGTGAATGATGTAATTTAATTGAATTCTGAACGTCATATACTTTGACATATTATGTAAATCATGACCGTCATTGGCGCTAAAGAGGACAGATGTGATGTATATTATATTATCATATATATATATTGGATGCATAATCATAGAATGTAATAGGTATACTGTATGTAATAGATTTGCAACCTTGGGGACAATAAAGGCGCGATTGGCCTTGATTCTTGTTGAATATCGAAGCATGCGCTACTCGTTCCTCTTCAAGTTTTGTTTTTTCTCAAAATTGGTAAACATTAGTTCTTTATTCCTCCTTGATGAATGATGCATCATCTCTCCATTGTTCACTGTCCTTCACCGGCGCATCAGGACATCCCCGAGGCTACTGACAAAGGCCGCCAGGGCCGCCAGGGCCGCCAGGGCCGCCAGGGCCGCCAGGGCCGCCAGGGCCGCCAGGGGTCCAAGGATGGACCCGAGGATGTGGTGCGAGGTCCAGGATCCAGTGGAGACAGCTTTGGAGCCCAGAGATTCTTGGCATTTCGGCATTTCTCGGCTCAGTTGGGATATCACTTGGGATATCTACTGAGACCTCCACAGCTATAACAGCTATAGCAGCTATGGTAACGTGGCAAGATCGGAAATCATCGAAGTCATTGTAGGATTGTCCATTGCCATATATTTGATGACAATATTACAGGAGGGCCACCCAGAATCAGTGATCATCAGTGATCCAATGGCGAAAGGATGAAGCCACGTAGAACTGTGGCTATCCCCAAGAAGTTCGAAGATGCAAGAGACATATATATTTTTTTATAAGTTACCTAAGCATGGACAAGAGTTTAAGTAGGATCATATGTAAGTATATACGTATAAATTGCTTGGTTTGGATACCTACCGGCGGTAGAAGAAAATGGATGAACTTTCTGTGTTCCAAAGCGATGAACACAGCACAAGTTTTTTTGCCCCCGTTTTGCGTGTTGGTCCTCCTAAAGCTGGGCAAAGCGGTCCAAAATTGATATACTGTAAATTGATCAAACTTGTCATTGTTATACCTTCTGGGTAAATGGTCAGTTCTCTTGGAAGTGGAAAATCATCATTTGTTGTTTTCCTTCATGACTTGCCTGGGCATGTGGGGTTCACACTTCGAGATGTCAGCCACCCAGAAGGTCTTGCATCTTCACGTTGAAGCATACAATTTCACATCCCACCAGGTTCAGTGGTTAAATCATGTTTAGTTACTTTCCTGTAAGCTAGCATAGATGTGGAAAACACACGGTCTCCGGAAAATACTCCTGGTGGGTTTTCCCACATCTATGTTAGTTTATCCTAGGGTCACCATAAACCTGACTGTGTCCCAGGAATCAGCCACACCCTCTCGGGTGAGTCGCCCAAAGCCGACAGCACCGAGCCCGAAGAAGTCGTCCGCGACGACGCGCCGGAGCTCCCCGGGGCCGTCGGCCGGACACCGTCGCTGGCGCTCTCGCTGCGCGGTGGCTCCATCCGGTTGAGGGGCGGCACTTCGAAGACGCCATCCTTAGCCATCTCAGTGACTAGGTTGGAATGTGTTGGAATCATCTTCCCCAACATCCCCCAACTTTCTGGGCCTAAGAGATGGTCAATAAGCCACGCACATTTAGTTGTGGGTTGATAGACAAAAAACCCGATTGGGGGAATCACCGACTCGGGGGGTGGTTGAATCCGCACGATGGATGGTGTGGCACGGGGTTTTTGGTGTTTCCGGGTGGGTTTTTGGTGTTCCTGAGAAAAACTCACCCTTGCCCCCAAATAAAGCAGCCCTAGAAACCTTGGTTTAGATTGGTTTAGTAGTGGATTCATCCGTTATGGGGATTGACCGGGATTGATATATATAACATGACGGGAATCGGATTAGCTGGCATGGGTTGGAATTGGTTGAAGTTGAGACCATATATATATAATTACTGTATATATATATATAAATAATTACTGTATATATATATATATATTTGGTTATGGGGTGGTTTTGGGCCCATATATATATATGATTGCCTTAGTTGCTATGGCATGGTACGACCGCTTTGATTGCTGACATGCTAACATAAAGTTCAGCGGATGGCCGAGTGAGTGTTGGGCTACTGCTTGCAGAAGTTTGTTTACTTCTTTGGTTTGCGGTGGGGTCCTGATTAGATTGATTCAATTTAAATTTAGATTCTTGTTGCAAGAGGTGCTTGCCACACAGAACTGAAGGCTTGAAGGAGGCTTGAAGGATTATACCTAGGCCACTTGCAAATCTGCAGGTTCGGAGTTAGGTCCCCGGGCTTCCCCAGCCAAAACCTCTGGTTGATGGCACGCTTTGCCCTGCAGCTCTTGTTGGTAAACTTAGGTCAGGGGTGGTGGTTCCATGCAACTCTCCGAGAAGGTTGACGACAATCAGTTGGGAGTCAGGACGGGCGGACAGTTTTGTGCAGTGAATCTGACTGGAAAATGGATTGCCAATGATCTCATATAGTCTTATAGTTTAAACTTCAGAACATTTGGCTGATTCTGGCTGCTTAAAGATTTCGAGTGCGAGAATGCAGCATATCGATGTGCACAGATTGTACATGATCGTACCATCACCTGGAATGGCCCGTGGAACTGTCAGGACAAAGGTCGGAGCCTTGATTTTGGTGCAGTTCATCATGGTCGATGGAGTTGTTAGTTTGAACATGTTTGAACCAACAATGCAATTGGGAGGAGAATATGCTTACTGGTTGGTGGTTTGGAACATGTTTTAGTTTTCCATATATTGGGAATAATGATCCCAATTGACTAATATTTTTCAGAGGGGTTGAAACCACCAACCAGAAACACATGTTCATCTTGGTGCTTTGAAGTATTTGTATATGTCTATTTGTTATTTTCCAACCTATATATTTGGGATGATGATCCACATCGACATCGACCAATATCTTTGAGGCGGATTGTAAGCACCAACCACTAGTATATGGTTAGTTTATCAGACTTTAGTGGTAAAGTCTTGATTTTCCAACGCCATCCTTGTCCTCAGCGCAGTGCTCTGTGACTAACTCTTGGCATTCCATGATTGATGGATGGCTCCAGCCCTAGATCCAAGCTAATTGATTCATGATTTTGTCCCTCATACCGTGTTCTTTTATGGCTTTGGTAGTTACGATAGTAAGGAGCACTGGAGGCTGATGGATGTCCTGTGGGCAATGGATATGCTCTTCTAAAAGTCTGGTAAACTGTTAAAATCCGAAAATCCAACCATATTTGCTTATCCAAGGGTTCTTTATTCGTTCCATTGTATGAAAGTTTGGGTGAGCCCTGATGTGAAGCTATCATTCCCAGTGTTTGGCGTTCATTTTTTCCCTTGCATCTCTGCTCATGATGCGTCACTGCAGCTATGTGTTGCCCAGAATGAAGACAGATCTAAAGAGCAGCTGCTGGAGCTTTATCGGTCCAACAATTGAACATAGAAGAATCCATATATATATATATATATATGTGTGTGTGTTTTCAATTCTCAATTGGCTTCATTCAAGAAAATATAAGCTTCCAAAATCTTGTGGTGTGCATCTTCATTTTCAGGCTGTTTGCAAGTATGACTTTTTTTCCATTAGAAACATCAACTTTAGAATGGTGCTACATGATGGTACGTTTTCCGGCCACCTGCAGTATGCATGGACATGTATGGGCCTTATTGGTAAATGGGGTGCCAGTAATAAGAGATCAAAAAAGATTGGGTGAATAAATTGGTAATGATTAGGACTGGATGAAAAATGGTAGAAACTTCTCAAACCCGGCCCATCTCGCGCTGGCATCGTTTAAAAATCTCCCCCCGAGATCGACCCGGCCCATGAGCGATGCGGATCTCCACCGAGCGGTCCTTGCGGGGGATGCCGATTTAGCCTCGCAGCACAGCATAGCACAGCTGGGAGAGACCGGATCAGTCATGAGTATCCCATGAAACCTCCAGTATTCAAACATGGCAATGGCTTTTTGTCGGTCAATGGTACCAATGGTAATTACCGGGGTTTTCAGAAGGAAAAATCACCGAACTAAACTATATAAATGGTGGGTGCCATGTTTGATTGCCGCAGGGTATGTTGAATAGAAGACGCATTTGGAATTGAAGTCTCTATTTTTTTAGCCTTGGTTATGGCTCAAACTATCCCTTCAACATATTTGCAGCTTTGAAATGCTGAACATAGCACAAGTCTATGGTGGTTTCTCAAAATGGGAGTACCCCCAAATCATCGCAAAAACAGATCCGTTTCGAACATGCAAAATACATTAAAATAGCATTTTAGTACTGAAAGCCACAGTTTTTTGGAGAATCCCCGGGATCCCCCCATCTTTTGTGGGCCGCCCCCATTTTTCATCTTGGCCCAGTTGGTCCCTGCCACGGTGGGTTCCTTGGAGGTCCAACGTCTAATTTCAGAACGAGCTGATGTGAATGAGGACACTTGGCTTCCCGAAAGCACCGCTTTTTCGAGAGAATTGGCTTGGTCAATTTGGTAATAGTAAAGGATACCCTCTGGTAATTTAACATAGCTATGGAAAATCACAATTTTTCATGGGAAAATTCACTATAAATGGTGATTTTCAATAGCTATGTTAAATTACCAGAGGGTAGTAATTAGGGAAAACGCGAAAAAGGACACCATCACATTGACTGGATTTTTTTAACATGGTTGTGGATGTTCTCTGAAGCTCATCCAGTGATTGATGGTTTGAATTGTGTTTCCATTCCTTCGTAACAGATCTGACAATGATCCTAAAATGTATGTTCAGATGTTTGAGCCCGTTAGCCGGGGCTCAACCACCAACCAGAGTACTGCTTGTTACTTTTCGTTCTTGTTTCTTTTAATAGCTACATACATATTTGATATAAATATATTTATAAACAAATATACATATACATGCACATAAATATAAATATATATATATATATATATGTACACATGTGCACATGATGGTCACACGTCACACAATGTTTTGCAGTTATAGATTTATGCACATTATGATCCATGATCTTACTGATGCTAAACGTAGGGAATGGATTGGAATGGGGGTTGCTGGGATTATTATTGATAGTTATTGTGGATTATTCCCTCATTCCCTACGTTTATCACCAGTAAGTGATATATCCATGATATACCCTCTGGTTATTTAACATAGCCATGGAAAATGGCCCATTTATAGATTGTTTACCTATAAAAAATGGTGATTTTCCATGCCATGGCTATGTTAAATAACCAGATGGTATTTCTCCCTTACGGCGCCTCCGCCGAATCGCCAGGAGGACGACGACTCGCCGCCCTTGTTCAAAGCCGCCGGCTTGGACTCGCCTGACATCGCCCGAGCGCTTCTGGCATCACAGGTGGATCCAAGCGGTGCATGGCGAAGGGAAATCCATTGGGGAAATCCTATGGATCCTTTGCATTTAAACGTTTTGCGAAGTGGACAATGTTTACCAGTTTAGTAGGTAAGTCGTCATTTTCAGCATCATGGAATCATGGGTCATTTTCCATGTGCCAACTATTAAACGACCAAAGGGTACATTATGTTTTAAATAGTACCTAGTTTTAACGGAAACTAATCTTCCAACCCCTATTTGCCAGGGTCTATGTTAATTTACCAGAGGGTAAATTGCATCTACAAATAAGCTGTGTAAAGTTTCAAATGTTAATTACCTGCAACTGGGTGATGTTCATTAGAGTTATGTATCTGCATTTTAAGGATGATTTCACTGGTAAAATCATCCACAGGTTGATGATTTCAATGGGAAAATCATTTATACTAACTAGTGTGCCATTTAATGGGGCAAACATTACTTGTATCTGATGATGTTCCATTGCTACGTCAAATTATGAGGCGCTAAACCCGCTGGTGAATGTGTTCGTAGCCATTGGTTAATGGGTTACAGCTTCCATTGTGCTGCTTACGGACGATGGGAATACACTATACTCTTTGTTTTTTGTTGCAAGACATTTAAGGTTGGATACCTTTGGGGTCCTGGTCCTTGTTTGGAGTAGACAGTGCTTTATTTATGTGCTCTACTTGCCCGGTGTGTTGCAGGGTTGTGGTGAGTTTCGTGACACTATGTTTGCCTAAGAATCCAATTGATATTCCAAATATGTCCATGGTGTTATTTTTAATTCGCACTTAATGGCATATTTAGTGTGTGTGTGTTCTTCAACAATGGAAGGTAAACACCAAAATCCAGCCAGGTTTTTTCATGACTTGACTTTACCTAAAATGTTTCCCGACTAAAATGGCCATGTAAATATATAACATTATATTAATTACTGGGGGGAATAAATCCTTCATTTTCAGACAAACTCAAAATACACATTGTTGGTTATATATCCCATGAAATCCCACATGGGGGTTTCCTAAAATAATTAGGGATACCCCCAAATAGTAGGATTTTCCCTTATAAACCATCCAGCTATTGGGTACCCCATTTATGGAAACCCTCATATATATATTATATGTATGTATTGCCATGTGAATACCATCAAGACGCTGGGTTGCACAGGCAGACGTGAACTGGCGCGGCTCGGAGTTCAGCTTCACCGCGCTACACCAGGCTGGAGATTGAAAAGTTGGACATCTGGAAATACGAGGTAAGTAATTATATAAAATCATATGCTGTAATATCTATAGCCACCCCAAAAAGGGAAAAAGAAGCGTTTCCAGGATGCTATTTGCATGTATTTGCCCAAGATGTTCCAGGTTTCTACCTTTTCTATCTATTTTGGGGTTGCTACATACCATCCTGGAAACATGTTTCTGCCTTTTTGGGGTAAGTCGGGTAAATGTACAATATACCCTCCGGTAATTCAGCGTGGCTGTTCGGGGAATCCCCGACCTATATACATGGAGGTTTATAGCTGGCAAAATCATCAAATTAAACGGGGATTTGTCCATTGCCATGTTTGATGACCGAAGAGTAATATCGTATAGCACTAATCACTAGTTAGTATAGTTCATAGAATACAGGTTTGTGCAAATAATTGCTTATATTTTTGCAAAACCCTGAAGATCCCAGTTGGCTCAAACCGACTCACTGAACCCACTGTTTTGACCGAAGTGTATTTCTGAAAAAAGCGCCTGGAAGTGGTTTTACCGCCAGAATGCCTGCCAACGCTGTGACTCTGCGTCGCACGGACAGGCCGTATGTTTGAACAACAGCAAGATGATTGAGGTGCAAATCGAACGGGCCGTTTCCCACGTGATCTGCGGCAATGCCAGAGATGGAATCATGTTGCTGTCCTGGAGAAATCATGTTCTGTGGTGCTGGGAACTTGTGTGGTTGTGAGCTCTCCTAGATTTGCACCCAGTCAATTTTTACAGCATATATCCTCCTTTTTTTGGCTGGTAAAGTCATGTAAAATCTGCGATTTCCAGTAGATGTTCCCTTTAATCGATTTATGTTTGCTTGCTTTCTTTGAAACTTGGATACCACGATTTCCAATGGGTTTGAACCTCAGTTTCCTTATTAAACTGGCCAAAACTGAGGTACATACGATTTTCAGAAACACGTAAAAAATATCATTTGAAGTTGAACTTATCGATTCCCATAAGGTAACCCCGTTCAAAAATGTGTCAGACACACCCAAACCGTGGACTTGTAAAGATATCCCATGATAGCCTCCAATGTTATTTGATGGTTAAGTGATGTTAATTAAGTTAATTAATTCCCATTAGATAATGATCCTCATATATATGTATAGATATATATATATATATAGTTATTTGATGTTAAAAATATGGTTCCCAGAAATCAACAAAAATCCCCAAGATTCCTCCATAAATAATCATAAATATGAGTGTTTTCCGAGTTGCTCCGTTTGGTCCGACATCGTGGACGCCAGGCCTTGATGGACTGCAAGGCCAATGTCCACATCGTGGACGAGGGCGGGTCCAGCGCTTTGAGCCTGGCCATGTCGGTGCAGAAGAGGCGCGCTTGTCTGCCATATCGGTGTCCGGAACGTGACATGAAAATGATGGGTTTTAGTAGGTTTCAGTGTGTTTTCATGGGTTTTCAATGGGTTTAATAGATATTAATGGGGTTTAGTGGGTTTAAATAGATTTTAATGTGCTTTAATGGTTTTATAAGTCAATGGAATTTGAAGCATATCCCTTTGGTTATTTAACAGTTTGCTATGGAATATGGGCATTGTATAGATGATTTATGATGATGTAATAATTAACCCTCAATATGTGGATTAATGTTAGTAAAAATTAAAACAATCATTGTCGCGATATTTTGATGGTTCAAAAACCATTGTAAATGTGGGGATTGTTTATTATTGCTTAATTATGGCAGAATAGTCCCGATTCATGTTGATCAAGCGATGCTCTTTGGTAGGTTAATAGTTGAGAAATGTTGGGAGTATCATGACAATATGGTTGGATATGATATGAAATATTACTGGGATACAACCATGAACAACATGGTTGGGGATCAAGGGGAATAGCTGAATAGCATTTCGAAGAATATCTCCAAACTGGACCCAACATGTTACAACATGTTCCATTCGCTAAGGTCCAAAAAATGTCCAAGATGTTCCAAGACATTCCCCAAAAAGGGCCAGTTGATGGGCCAAAAACAGGCTAGAGGCAGACCTGGAGGAAGCAGAGCAATCGGAACATGTTTGCACGCGTGAGCTGGAACGACAGGCGATCGGAGTGATTTGCAGCGGATTTCTTGGAGATTCTACTAAGGGCTTCAAGTTGTAATCTCAGCCCAGCCCCAAAAAATTAAACACCACCTAAATAATCCCAAGAATGTGGAAATTCCCGACAAAACCATGGTTTCGTTTGGGGGTGTTTTGACATTAGGGGAAGGGGATTACTTCAGCATAGACTAACACTTTGCTCCGGAAAATCATCTGTAAACGGACAATTTTCCATAGCAAACTCTTGAAATATCAGAGGGTACAGGGTTGAACATGTTGAACACCATTGGACAATTCGGTATAGTTTAATTTGGTCAGAATTGACAGGATGTAGTGGGATGTGCATATACTCACTCAAATTTCATGCGTGTACAATATGTGTGCCTCATATACTATACATGCTCTACATATGTTTATTCTGTTTGTTACAGTCCATGTCTATTTGTAATTGTCGAAGGAAGTTTAGAAGTCAAACTTCCGACAATATGGACAGATGAAAAGCAGAGCAGGGAAGAGGCAGAGAGAAGAGAAAGATTGGAAGAAAGAAGAGTAAGAAGAAAGAAGATGCAGATGCGCGAAAAGGTAGGAAAGTCGCGAAACACTGTGTTTTTCCAATGATTTGTGTCTCCGGAGGGTCGAAAAGTAGGCTCGCTAAAGCGGCGGGTGCGGAGCCAG
>Ga0126342_10011831_pt1 | contig 15581 bp, 17 predicted proteins | sample Cyp1metagenome_FD_92528 | JGI IMG/M metagenome (GOLD analysis project Ga0126342, IMG submission 92528) | Coral microbial communities from Lord Howe Island, Old Settlement Bay, Australia - Cyphastrea 1 metagenome | ecosystem: Host-associated > Invertebrates > Cnidaria > Coral ...
ACACATACATACACATACATACACATACATACACATACATATACATACACATACATACACATACATACACATACATATACATACACATACATACACATACATACACATACATACACATACATACACATACATACACATACATACACATACATATACATACACATGCATACACATACATACACATACATACACATACATACTTACATACATACATACATACATGCATACATACATACATACATACATACACATACGTACTTACATACTTACATACATACATACATACATACATACATACATACATACAATATATTATGATATATATAATATAAATATATCTCATGACATCACATGCATATATATATATACATACAATAAACACGCGTAAAAATCATGGGTTTGTCTTAAAATTTGGTGGAAAACAGCCCAAATCCACTGATTCATGATCATTTTCTCATTCAGATGGCCATTTGAAGGGAATACGATTTTCAGACACCCCCATGATGGGCATGAAGCAATGGGTAACCGATTGAGCAACTGGATGGTGTAAACAGATTGAAGGGTCAGCAGCTGAAATGGCTTAATCTGAACCTACCGGGCATAAGCCGTTCCGTCAAGTTCTGAATTGGGTTGCTTCCAAGTGTGTACCTCTTACCTGCCCCATAATTCTGCAATGATCTTTGGCAAGGCTGGCGGTACAATCATGAGAGCGTGGTGCAGGAAATTTCGCGCTACCCAAGTTACCTAGTGTCAGCACTGTCGCGGAAAAAGAGGTAGCTCATGAATCTGGTGGCAGACGCTTTTGGTGCAAGACATGTAGTATTTTCATGTCTTTTCTGCTTCTTTGTCGTGCGGCTCCAAAGTCGTATGCTTGCTGGCAGAGTTTTTTTCGATAGAAAACTTTACGTTTGATAGCGTGATTATGGATTTCTGTTCCTTCTGTTCGAACAAACATTGGAAAAACGGGGCTGAGTTTCTAAACTTTGCAAGTGCACGAGGTCTCTTGTGGCGGCACTCAAGTTGACATGTGTTGCTACTTGAATATTTGTTCCATGCCAACCTCAGTCTGGCTTTGTGTCCGTTTGGGCTTATCAGCTTTGAGGGCAAGTCTGCCAAAGTTAAATTGCAGACGCCCTCCTGGTCACGTTGAACCCAAAGCTGCAGGCATGACTGGCCAATATCATGCAGTGACTGGATAGATAGGTGTACCACCAGAATAGCTGAATGATGCGATCGTACTTCTCTCAGCTGAAACATTACATAAATCCGCTTCGACCAGTATGAAGCAGGACGCACCAATTTGATGTACGCAGTCCCAAAAAAAATGAGCTCACTCGCTTTGTTTTGGGAAGAAAATGGAAGCCCAAGTTTCAATGATTCGAACAGACAAAAACATCAAAAACCAGGTTGATTCCAGTAGGAAAAACCACTGGCACTCAGATCTTGAATCCGAAACGTTGGATGCCGCGCCATGAAGCTGGTTGCAAAGGTCACGGCCAGTGAAGTGTCCCTGGGGTCCCTGACTGCTGAAGGACGCAGCTGGGCTTCTGAAAACGCCAGGAAGCTTCGAAATTGGGACAACCTGAATGGACAATTTTGACTGAGGATTCGGGTGCTGGAAAAAGCCTGACATACCATGAATCAATGAAGGTCTTCGTTGTTAATTCATGGGGTTTTGGTAGTTTTCAAAAATGTGACGATGTTTACGTGACATGCCAATGCAGGTAATACATGCCAACCAAGTTGCGTCAAAGTTTGACGCCAAAGATTCTGCTCAGGGGGAACATTCGCAAGATGTCGGACTGGACCTATGAGATGCTTCGCTATGCCTTCAGCTGGAACGATGAAAGCAGTGAAAAGGCGCTCAAATACGTGGTCACTGGACGCAGTCCCTCTGAATCCATGTCCGAGTTCCAGAGCCTCGTTGCGGATTCGGGACCTGGGAGGTGGGTCAGGCTTTTGGGACACCAACTTGGCGATTAATGTTGACATGCTATTAATAACCCCCCCAAACATTAAGAGCATCAAAATAAAGTTTAGGCCAAACATTGGCCGGGGGTCCCTGGAAAATTTTCCAGACCTATATGGCGCCGAACAAATTGCCTAATTGAAAACGAATCCATTATTTAGATGTTAAGCGTGGAAAAATATTTCAGAATACTTTATTTAGGGGTGTGCAAAAAAAACATATCAAAAATCGGTTGGCGTACTTTATTACGGGGGGTGTTTATTAATATTTCCCGGGATTGGGCGTAGTGAATTGCGGGGGTGCAAACATTCATTATTATTTAGATGTTAGTGGCTCCAGGGCTACGTGAAAAAACAAGAAAAACAATGGAAAAAAAACACAAACAAGGGGGAAAAACACAGGACAAAACAACAGGAAAACACGGGGAAAAAAAAACGGGGAAAAAACCGGAAAAAAAGACGGGGAAAAAAACGGAAAAAACAATAGGAAAAAACACGGAAAAAAACATATCAAAAATCTGCTGGCGTACTTTATTACGGGGGGGGGGTTATTAATATTTCCCGGGATTGGGCGTACTTAATTGCGGGGGGTTGATTCACGGCATGTGGACATTATACGCAGTCATACATATACCATTTTTGGCTGCAGCATGATCTAAACCGTGGACCACCTATGCTATTGCATACTATCAAAATGCTAGTTCCAACTTTGAATTCAAAAGCCCTGGCCAACAGCAAGTTGGCCACTCTGTTTCAGTGGAAATATGGCAGTGTGTCAAAACCTTGTACCCCTGGTGAACATCAAAATAGCTGGTAAATGGATGTTCATCCCACTAAAAATGGTATTAATAGGTATTGATCCATAGCCATATAGATTGTTCAATGATTTTGAGTGTCCCCCCGGAGACCCGTTTTTTTTTCGATTGGATCCCCTCCACGGACTCACCCTGGTCTTCCTGGTTTTGGTTGCGGAGATTTGGTCCTCCCAAATCAGTGGCCTTCGCAAATGCCATTGATATACAACGATATATATATACAATATATTATACAATATATATATATATATATACAATATATATATATAGATATCTATATCTATATCCATATGATGTATATATTCATACAAAGATACACATATGCTATCCACCTTTTAAAGATCTACCATTTGTAGGTACCACATATGCGCATACATACAAGATCCCGCAAGCTTGTGTGGATCCATCATAATCTATCCAACCACTCTGCAGCCCTTTGCTTTCTCGTGGGCAAAGGATGCTGGACATTTTGCTTCTCACCATTCTCACGGAAAAGGATGAGGTTGAACGGACCTCTGCCCTGGTTTTTTTGGAGGAACACGGCAAGAGCTTAGTCTGGGACGAGGAGTCTGGGACCGACTTGAAGTCAGTTTTTCTTTTTCAGATCATTTCACCAGGTTACTGAAGATCTCACATGAAAAACACATGAAAAACACCATTTTTCAAGCACATCGCTATCAGGAGCGCCTGCGGAAGGTTTACTTCGTGCTGGAAAACATCTTGGGATCTCCAGTGGACGGGCAGGGGATGACCTACTCCTTGAAGTCGCAGGCGCACAGCAATGCGCCGGTACACACATTGCTGTGTGTTTCAGGTTTTGTTGGTCATGTTGGTGTAATTTTTGAAATCTCAGAACACCTAGATGAAAATGTGAATTACAACATTGTATAGCAGGTTATAGCAGGTTATAGCACTTTCCTATCGATTTGTGGATCTTAGACAAGGTTTCTGCCTTTTGCGAGCCATGGAGCCATGAGGTTCTTGTAACTTACACAGCGCTGCTGATCCAGTTCAATACCTTTGAGAAGGATGTGGCACGCTTTGAGGCAGCACGACGGAGTTTATACAAGCATGGAAGGAGTCATGCTAAGGACAGAACTAAGGAGTTTGAGTCGATGTCAAAGTAGATGTACTGTACAGAGGAAATTCCACAGTATCAGTTTTGCCTAGCATGGTGGCATCAGATCAGCCGAGTGCTTGTCAACTTTGCCTCTTGATTTCATTTGGAGTTGTACATTCTGACACCCCATGACTTGCCGAAGCTGCATGGACCCTACCGTTGCGTTCGTTGGGTTGTGGCAAGTGGCCAGGGCTTTGTTGATTTGCTATATTCCATTGTCGCTTGGTGAGATTTGGTGACAGCTGTGAGCATTGAGAGCATCTGACAGCTGCTGTCCGCCAAGGTGAAACACACCAACAAATCTGCAGACCGGATCTTGCGTGCCTATGCATGTGACTTGATACGATACCCATATTGCCCGTACGCATCATCTTTTCGTTTTTTGTTTGGCTCGTTTCGGTACTAATTTTTGGATGATCCAATCTTTGTGCGTGGAACGAGGTGAGTGCTTGCATGAGCTTGAGAGTTGGCATCCTGGCTTGCTGTACCTCAGATGTGAAAGATGGTGATGTTTCGTGAAAGATGATGGTGTTGACATGTTGGTAGACTACCATGTACAAAATATACCATGTTGGTGACCAAAATTTAGGACCATGGTAGTCTACCAACATGGTATACTTTGTCGATACCCTGGTATGTGAAAGTGCAGAATCGTGGTTTTTGGAAGCCTCCTTCGTTTGAAACTTGCTTATTTGAAGACTTTGGATGCAACCAAAAAAATGCGATAGTGGCTTCCAATTTTGTCCAATGTCTCTGAACATTGGATGAGATCAATGACTGATACAGCTGCATTATCGGTCTGAGTCTAAGGTTTCCGCTCCTTGGTGAAGATTGGCGAGTGCCACCCATTTGGGCAGAAGGCATGACCGCTACAGTGGAAGCTGAGCTGCGTGAGCTCAGCAGTCTTTAGTTTTTATTTTCTGATGCCTGGAAATTTCAGTACTTAAATGGAGGTTTCCTCAAATGGGGATATCCCAAATCATCCATTTTAACCGGATTTTCCATTATAAATCATGCATTTTGGGGTACCACCATTTTAGGAAGCCTTCAGATATACAAAACACCTTTCTTGATGTGTGAATGATCGATTTCTAACTTTGCGCCCGAGGAAGGAGCAACCGTCGTGGATGCTTCGGCCACCCTGGGGAAATTTGTCAACGACGAGTTGCTGCATATCCAGGAGCGTCCATCGGGACGTAGTGATAGCTTTGTGGCCGTTGAAGTTCCAGAAATGAGGGACAGCACCTTGATAGGATCCAGAACAAAGTCAGCTGTCCGAATCTTGAGGGCCCAATGAACCCCGGAAATTTCCGGGGATTGATCCGATGGGTGTCCTGGGTTCAGGAGAGCTATGCCAGGTTGTTCTTCACCACCATCCAGCACTTCACAGAGCAGTTGCTCAACTTGCAGCTTTTGGGGGGTCATTCCCATCAGATCCCATCAGAAATGATGGACCTTCCCATGCCTCGGAGGTTGGTGCAGGAGGCCCTGAAGCATCAGCCAGAGGCGCCAAGTGTTGGGGGTGATTTTCCCTGGCTGATGGTGCCTGGCCACTTTCAGAATCTTTCAGGCACCTGAGTTAGGTGATTACCAATACCAGTGGTTGGGAAGTTGGTTGGGAATATCTCAGCAACTAAGGGAGGCTGACAGGAAGCATTTTTTTTTCGAGCAATTTTCCAATTTCTTGTTGTGAAAAGATCGTAAAGACTACCCTCTGGTAATTTAACATAGCTATTGAAAATGGCCATTTATAGTGAGTTTTCCCATTAAAAATGGTGATTTTCCATAGTTATGTTAGTTTACCAGAGGGTACTTTTCCAGTGGCAGGAGCGACAAGAGGAGCTGGCTGCCACCCCCCCAGTGACACCGCGCCGCAGCGATGGGCCGCGGCCCGATGCGCGGGAGACGATGGGGGTCAAGGATGCCATTTTTCGCTTCCACATCCCCAGGACTGCTGGGATGTGGAGCTGAAATGTTGGGCACCGAGAATTGGAGCAGTAGATGGTGCCACAAGAGTAGCGCCAACTTTGGACCATGTGGTTTCAGCCCATGGTCTGATTCAATCCGCCATTCTGCATTCTCCATTTTGCAGACACACCCGATACGATATTGTTGATGATATCCCATGATTTTCTCATATTGTATTCCCATAGATTGACTCAAGCATTCTGTAGGTTCTAGGGGTCTCTCTAAAATTTCGGACCCCCAAATCAATCGCATTGCTAAAACCGACCAGCTTTGGTCTTTTCGTTGGGTCCCCACTTTGAAGAAACCCTGCATTAATAGATGGCGAGTCTCGTTGAGTTTCATGATTTATCTCCCATTTACCACCCCCCCAAAGGGCCCCAAATTCACCTGAACCCTGAGAATTAGCAATTTTTAGAGGAAAGATATTTTCGAATCCCCTGGGGTGAAGCTGTTGAGATATGTTGAGATGATCATCCAGGAACTGTTCCCGCGGCCCTGGGCCATCCTTCGACCTGCCGGCGGAGCAAACGCCTCCGCGGCTGCCGCGGAAGCTGCTGCGCATCATGACCAGAAGCATCGGTCTGGTACTGGATGCGATGCCCAGCTCGTCTTCTTGGAGACTTGGAGATGATTAAATGGTTTGTCTGAAAATGGGTGGTACCCCTAAACCCAATGGTTTTGCTGATCATTATCCCTATTAAATGGCTATTTCATTGGGAATATACCCTATTTTCAGACAAAGCCATTTGTTTCCCCGTTTCCCCCAGTCGGATGTGGAATGGAGAGATGGTACTGGTATTAGATGGATATATTATGATATATTGATATGGATTTATTATTTCGAATAATTTCTGTTGTAGCATCGATTTTGGAGGGTTTGGTGAGGAGAGTGACACATTCCAATTCATTGAATGTGCAGTGCCAAATCTGATGATACATGGCTTTCCGTGGTAGTAAAACCCCATTCACTGGTACTGGTATGGTACAATTTCGGAGTAGGGCCCCCAGCGATTATTTCTTTGCGTCAGTACTGCAAGTTCTGTCCTTGGGTTACTCGATCTCTAAATGAGGTATAGTTGCGAAATGTTGCGAACCAGTTCCTATTCAACTTGGGATTGTCACCGGTCAGCCAACCCAGTTTGTTGCGAATCCCAGAATTGAAGGGAAGACCTGCGGGAAAGCGGTATATTGGAGATGAAATCAATGGCTTGTGTCAGGACCAAGATCTTCATCGCGGAGCGTCTGAGCCTCTTCGTGCGCGTCTTGGCGCTGCCGCAGCGGGTGGTCTTCCACCACTTCTCGCCGCTGCTGCATGCGTCGCGGCCGTCGCTGCTCCATGCCTTCATGGTGGTGAACGCCTTGTTTGCCAAGGAGGTGACGGGGCGTTGGGGTCACAGGATGGATTGGCGCCATGATTTGGGATGGATGGATGACAAAAAACCACGATGAGACAGTCGATGCTTCCACCTAAATTCCCAAACCATCGCGGAAACCTATGAATGATATGAATGCTCACTGGGGTTTTCTCAAATTTTCTCGAGCTCAGGATCCTCCAGTTGTTTTCCATCGCCACTTTCCGCCCAGGTGGACAAGTCCGTGGCTGAAGCGGTGCTGCATCGGCTCTTTGCCTTGCTGCAGGATGGCGCCATGGAGCCTTGGACGGAATGGCGGGGGAAGAAACAGCTGGTTATAGCTGGTTACCCTCTGGTAAATTAACATAGCTATTGAAAATGGCCATTTATAGTGAGTAAAAATGGTGATTTTCCATAGCTATGTTAAATTACCAGAGGGTAGATTATGTTAGATTTGATATGATTTGATTTACAATTTGTGCGATTTAATATCAAATGAAAGGTATTCCCGCGGATGGAAAATCAATGAAATTCATCCATTGTTGGGAGAGTATGGCTGCTAAAACCCCACAAACACAAGCTGAGAGACAGAACATGAGCCGTGGAAAATCTGTTGCAACTGTGCAGATCTGTGCGGTATTTGTTCCGTAGACATTTTACTTCCATTGCCATGTGTGAGGCTGCCGCCCAGGGGCCAGTGCCGTCACTCTGTTGTTTCAGCAATCGGTCAGAAGCCGCATCAAAATGAAGGTTTTTTGCTTGGGCACTTTCAAAACAGCATCAACTCACCTGCTTCAGCAATCAGAGGTATAGAACATGGATGGAGTTTGTCAGTCCTGTGGGATCCTACTGCAGCAAATAAAAGCCCGTCTCGGGTTCAAGCTGTTTGCGATGTTGACGCAGCAAAGGAGCCTTGCTTCCGAATGCTTTCTGTAAGTTGCTCGGCTGAATTCCTCCAGTGGTGATGCAAAAGGGTGCTTGGACATTTACCCTGAAGGTGTGAGAAGACTGTATTGTCAATGTTGTCAATATTGTATTTTCGTTGCCAAGTCAAGATCGTTTGTATCCTACTGGAGGGAACCTGAAACCATGGGCCCTGAGGGTTTCCAATGTCAAGATAGACCCAGTACGTTGCCAAGCACCGCAACATCTTATTTAAGCGACCGCCAGTGTGGGAGTGACCTGAGGTTGGCTAATCGCCCTCACCACAAAGGTCTCATTCGAAATGCTTTGGGCTCGGATTCAAGAACTTTGTCCCCGATGGCATGATCCATTGGAATTGAATGAGATGAAGCTTCAAGTGACCTGGCAGTGCGAGTCAGTGACTTACTGAGACTTCCGGTTGCTGCTTGATGTGAATGGATTACGGTTGATACTATGATACTTGATGATACTTGATGATACTTGTAGCTTTTGTAACATTCCAAGTGAAATGATTTGGGGTCAGGTGAGTCGCCAACGATTTCAGTCAGCTTTAGTTTGATAAAAGTCTCTCTCAGTCGCAAGGCATTGCTGTACTGCTTCAAGCTCTCCCAGATCTTGCCTAGCAACCTTCTTGTCTGGTGCCCAGGAAAGTTTCAACGGAAAGGAAAAGAAGCACTTCATGGACCCTATCATTACTATGATTGTTACGCAAGTGATGTCCCAAACAACAAAGTGCTGGATATTGTGAGGCTCCCCAACTTCAAATAAGACACACAATAAGCACCTACACTGTGTATGGGTCAAACTTGCCCAAACCCCCCAATCCACAGATTCCTGTGATTGCAGATGTAAGATGTTGGTCAATTTGATCCCTAAACATCCTTTCTGGAAAGCCCGGCAAACTGATGGAAAAGTGCAATCCCACTAAAATAGCAACATAGTATAACATAGCCATAAGTTACTTCTTTGATATGGCAGTGTGTCAAAACCTTGTACCCCTAGTGAACCCCAAAATAGCTGGTAAATGGATGTTCATCCCCCCAAATATAGCAAGATTGGTTTTGATACATCCCTATATCTTTTCGGGGTTACTTTACTATAAACGTCGACCTCAACCATTTCTTGCTTGACCGCAGCTGCCCAGATTGTGCTGGAGTCCTTGTCGGAGTTCAAGTACTGCCAACGCCCCGCCCGCCTCCTCAGCCGTTGCATCCGTTCGAACATGGGTTCAGAATGGCACGGACATCAATAAACCATGATAAACCATGATAAAGCTATTCCATTCAGTACTGTATCAAAGTTTCAAAGGACTATACAAATGATGATTGAACATGGTTGACATCTCAACTTATTAATTCTTTGGGTTTGTGGCAGTTGTCTTCTAGCCAAGATTGATGGAACACCAGCCATTTCCCATCGTGACATCACATAAAACAGATTAAAAACGGAAGTTCTCCCATTGTGCATGAAGATGGCATGTCCTTTTCAATGTCCGGTCAGTTGGGACGTTGCCTACAAACCCTATCCCTCGCCCAAGGTTGGAGCACATGCCGTGGTTTTCCGTTTCCTTTTGCGGGTGTTGATTGTGCCTCGACGATGACCACCGTTCAGGTCCAAAGATTGATCCAAGCCCAAATCGAAGCCTTGACCACGTATGTTGATATATCTAACCCCTTGCAGAATCAGACTGCCTGGAGAAGCTTTAGAGTGGTATTAGCACTTTTCGGTGAGAAAAGCCAAGTCATGTTCATAGCTTCTTCAAGAGGCACCAAGCCCTGCCAAGGATTTCCCATCTGAGATGGATCGTCTTGAGGCTGGATATTTGACGTGGATTTTGCAACTTGCCTGTGGGTTTTGAGAGCTTCAAGCTCAACGGAGGTGCTCCAGAACATTACGACACCATGTCACTTTCATCTCAACAAAGTCTCAATCTTGACATTTTTGTAGCACCAACGCTGGTTGGATTCTACACTCACCAAGGGCACAAGGGCACCAAGGGTTTGGGAGCGACAGCCTGGCACCTGGGGCGCGGCCAGGTGCCGCAAGAGCTGTGTGACATGCTGCCAGGGGCCCATTTATGGGCCCATGGGGCCCATGGGGTCGCGACATGTCGCGACTGGATTTTGGCCATTGATTTCTGTTCACAAAGGATCAATACTGGGTGTAACATGGTGTAACGATCCAATCTTGGAACAATGTCCTACCCATATCATCCAACTTGCATCGAAAGTCGCTGAACTTGAGGCGCTCGCGACTTTGCCTGTTGCCCTCAGTCCGGGACACTGTCTGAACATTGGGGGATACCCTCTGGTAAATTAACATAGCTATTGAAAATGGCCATTTATAGTGGTTTTTCCCATTAAATATGCTGATTTTCCATAGCTATGTTAAATTACCAGAGGGTACCAATGGTTTTTGACAACAGATCAGGCTGTTCACTGGGCAGCTTGCTGCAGTCACGCATCGTTTTGCTATGATGTATACATTTGTGATTTGACTTCAAACAAATAGACAGGATGCTGCTAGGGCATGGTCTAATTACAAGAAACATATTTGAGCTTTACGAAACAAGGGTTCTAATTTTCATTTGCAATTATATAATAATCATACAGGGTATTTCGTACTTAACACGTACTCAGAGACTTCTTCACATCTCATTTTTCGTTGGTAAGCCTGGTAGCCGCTTTTTTCTGCCTAGGTCTTGGCGCTGAATCAACGAGTGAACTCCCAGGCGAAGCAAGATCCTGGTGTAGGATGCAGGATGCGGGATGACATGGTCCATTCCTGGGGCTGTGGGGTGGCTGATGGATCGCACAGCCCAGGCGGTGCAGTACAAACTGCTACATTCCCTTGGGCATTTCGTATCTCACCTGGAACCGCCTTCAAGGCTGGGAGCGGCTGGGATATCAATGGATTTGGATCCTTAAACTATCAGGATTTGATGCAAGATCTAACTATCTAACTGCAGTGGTTGGAGTTTTTTTTCAGAACCGCCTCCACATTCTGCACTGCACTGCATTCCATCTAGGGATTGACCATCACAGGCTTTCAGTAGCCAGGGCCATTGAAGCTATGCACGTGTCAGGATACAGCGCTACTTTGGGCTGTTGGTGATTCTCTCGGAAATGCCTTGGCTGGATCCAAGGCTGGAGATGAGACTGGCGAGGTTTTCTCTTGACATTATCGTGAGAAGATCCATCACCTGAAGCTCTTTGGGAGCGCCACTCGTCAGTTTCAGCCTTGAGGCATGTTAAGAAAAGTCAAAGGGTCAAATGTACCAAGTTACGCCATCACAAGCACCTCGTGAAATTCCCAAATTCGGCAAAGTTCTTTTCAAAATCACAAACGAACACGGCATATCAGGGTTAACCGGGAAGTTGCTGCTGCAATCTGTTTGCTGCCAAGTGTGCTAAGTCGGCCCAGTATGCCTTCCGACCACTTTCCAGCGCATGGCCCGCAGTTATGTCCTCACGGCGCTGCGACGCCTGGTCTTTTGCCCTTCGTGTTTGACCTGGGAAGCTGGCATGTCAGGGCCTCGGCTGCTAGCTGGGTTAGTAAGAACTACAACAGTTCGCTAGGTTCGCAATGGCAGTTCACAAAATAAAACTCAACGACATTCAAAGACCAGATGTTGAGTGTTTGTGGTGTTCAAGCATGCACTTCATCAAATTTCGGCCTATGCCAAAATGATTTCGTCCAAATGGAAGCACTTGCTTTCCTTAATTTCAGGCATTTGGAAGTGCCAAAACGAACCACACTTGCTGAGCCCCAGGCGTGTGCTGATCACGTGCCGGCGAATGATTCTCTCACATCCACAGGCACATGCCGTTGCAATGCCAGTTGATCAGAGGGGAAGGGCAGCTGTTGCAGGTTTGTTGCCCCGCTGTTGCGTAGGATTTGCGTTTGAGCAAAAGATCAGCTCCCCTATCCTGTGTTGCGTAGACTCAAGATTTTGGCTCTATCTGATCTGTGAGATTTTCAGAGCTTTGAAAGAGTTGCTGCCGCATTCATGCAGTCTTGTGGCATTAAATAATTGCTCTTCGCACCTTCTGCCCTTGCGAATTTCCTGGCCACCGCAGCTCCCAACTTCAACGCCTTTCCCATCTTTCCCTTTCCCAGCTTCGATGTCCCATGTCCAGACAGCGTGTCGCAGTCAGAACTTGTGAGCTGCGGGGTTTGCAGGGCTGCGCCCACAAGTCTATGCCAGTACTGCAACAGCACTGGTGGGCCGGCCCTTGTGACTTCGGCGATTGACCCGACGTCGAACTACTGGTTCCAATGGCCTGTTGTTGTGGACTCGAAGGAAATCGGCTGGAATTGGGGGAAGGAGGTCCACTGGAGGAGCATGGATAGTGGGTGTTGGCCTGAGAAGGGAAATGAGTGGTTTAAAGATTGCTCTATCGATTCAGAAGCTTGGAAGGTGGCGGAGGCGATTGAAAGTGGCAACGCCTTTGTCCCAGAAGTCTCGGACGAACAGTCCACGTGGAACCGAAAATTTGTGAACCTGGTGCTCGAAGGAGCCTCCAGAGAAACGACAGGTGTTGAGCCATCCTTTGTGCTTGGGAGCCTGGAGAAGGGTGGTGGCTCTTTCGACTCTGGCCATTGGCGTATACACTGAGCCTTAGTCAAGGACTTTCGGGCGGGAAGCAATGTGAGAGAAGCTGTGTTGGCACACTTTGGCCCATGCATGCAATTCTCAAGATCACGAAAGCCAGCTTGCTAGCTGGAGTTGGATTTGCTTTAGGAATGAATTGGGGGCAGACTGGATGCAGCTTCCATGACCTTTCATGCCCAACCGGTTTTGGGGGCCCATTGTTGGACATGATTAACCATGTCGAACTGTGACCCCCGGTTGGGCTCAAACCCTGCTGCGTCCACAGGTTCGCATGCCCACACATGCACGCATATACAAGATGATATTCACCGTGAGCGTTATTAATGTACAGCAATGGGATGCAAACTCAGTATAATGCAATCTAGCCTGTAGAGTGTAATCTAATGTAATGGAATCCAACCTAACGCGATCTAATTTAATTTAACATCATGTAATGTAAATCTAATCTAATCTAATGTAGTGTAATGTAACGTAGCGTAATGTAATGTAATGTTAAGTTATGTAGCGTGCCGAGAGAACAACCACATGGAGTCTTGCATTCCATGTCCCCAGGAGGTCTGCATAAACACATTACCAGGCCTTGGCGAGGAATGGAAGATGCGCATCTTAAGATTCCCACACATTTCTTGCTCGATGGATGTATGCACCAAAATAACAAGATTCAAAGTCTGGGCTATTTGTATAGTGGATGTACAGTGGATATATATATATATATAAATGTAACTAGGCAGAATAGAGATACTTAGATATATGCATCATAGACATAAATATGTATGTACTGTACTGTACTGTACTGTACTGTACTGTACTGTACTGTACTGTACTGTACTGTACTGTCATGCATGCATGCATGTCTGTATGCATGCATGTATGTATGTATGTATGTATGTATGCATGCATGCATGCATGCATGTATGTATGTATGTATGTATATATATGTAATATGTCACGGTAAGGAACACTGAAACCGAGGGAAAGAGGCCCAATCAGATGGTTGTAAAGTGGCTCAACCGAAGCGCGTTCGGTTGGGGTACTTTGTATTTGGCAAGTAGAGTAGAGTACTCGGAGCGTAATGTTGACGCTGGTTTGCTGGGATGTCAGGGGGAAGGTTGTGGAATGATTCTATTGCGTGCGAGTGAGCTAGGATATTATGATACGCTGCTGTTAGCGTGTCAGCAACATCGAATGGTAGTTTATTTCAGTCCAAAAAATGTCACTCAAAAGTCGCGCCACATATTCTCTCAATACACACCTCTCCTTGCACAACCAGTTTTCGTCCCCCTCCCTTCGGCCTCAAGTCATGTATACAGTTCTACAGTGGGCAGTTTTGACAAGGTCACAAAATTTGAAACCACTGGGCTTCTGACAAGATAAAGGGCCTTGATTGTAAAGCGACCTTCAAATAGCTGACATGAAATTGTCGGAAGACTTTGAACGACTGAGCGCACGAGGATTTTGTCGGGCAAATACCCGCTCGGAACATCCAGTTTTTGTAGGTTCGATCTTGCAACCAGCGAAGAGTTTCACAGCAGAATAGTCAAAAATCCTTGGACAGGCGGTGATCTACCAACCGATGTTGCGACTCCTCCAGCACCTGGCAACTTATCAGTTGGGCCTCCTGGTGAACTGTGATGCTGTCCCAAGATGACTTACAAACCTTCCAAACCCTCAACGCTCACAGACTTAGGTCCGACGTAGACCTGCGGGACAGGGCGCTCTTGTATCTTAGGCGCTTTCCGTGGGCAAGGTGTTTTCATTTGTGAAACTGAAGGGTCAGAGGCCTTGAACCCAGATGAAGTTACCAGTGTCTTGTCACTTCCGATGCCCATGTCAGTATTGCTTCAATGAAGCTTAAAACACATGTACAGTATATCCTAGTTATGTTCGCCAGTTCAAATAAGGGCTCGTGAATATGCTAAAAGAACGTTGAGAACGACACATTGCCATGAGGGAGAATCCTATAGAAATGCCCTGTTGTGTTTTTTTTTCCCCGGTGCTTCCCGGTAGAGGTTGTTGTCTCACTCCGGGCCGGCGGCTTTGGGTTCGTCATGGAAACCCAGTGTTTTTGGGAGCTGGATTTGTTGGACTGTGGAGTCCGAATACGGCTGGGGCAAATCAGCTGAAGACTCATTTTGCCATTTGCTGAAGGATGCCCAGGAAAAAACGTGTTTTAATTTTAATAACTTGGCCTCAATTTGCTCGGGCAAGCAAGGCTATTCAATCCTCACCCTGGCAACATGCAGCGGATGACTCAAATGCCTGGGGGCCCAAGAGAATGTGGAATGAACACAGGATAGGCCACCTGGGCCACTTCCCAAATGATCCGGTGTGGTGGATTGGGAAACCCAAGTGTTTTGGGAGCTCTGACATTGTGTCTTTGAACTTTGAAGCTGGGGGCTGCTTCGCGTTGCCAAAGCAGGACACCCAAATTTCGTGGCCCCAAAGATCCCTCACAAAGGTTCTTCTGCACAGCTGTCATGGAACAGAACATGCGAGACTGGGAGTGGTGTGTGGCAACCGACATTTGCAAAAAGGGTGTATGATTGCAGTCTGTGCGACCGGTAGGTTGTCTCCCGTGCTGCCTCTGACCGTGCGGTTGAAGAACGGCCCTGCTCAATACTCAGTGTGGGTTTGCCTTGAAACAGGGAGCCCCAAATCCACTAGCTAATCATCATTTCTCATCATTTTTCATCATTTATTAAGGGGCTACGCCCCCTGCCGCCGACCCCAGGCAGGGTAGCTTGGGGCGGCGAGCGGGGGGCGGTAAACTGCTAAATACTCGTCGAGCTGATTTACCTTGTTCTGTTTGCTGCAGAGAA
>Ga0126342_10011832_pt1:0-7500 | contig 15581 bp, 11 predicted proteins | sample Cyp1metagenome_FD_92528 | JGI IMG/M metagenome (GOLD analysis project Ga0126342, IMG submission 92528) | Coral microbial communities from Lord Howe Island, Old Settlement Bay, Australia - Cyphastrea 1 metagenome | ecosystem: Host-associated > Invertebrates > Cnidaria > Coral ...
ACATACATAGGCATATATACATACATAGACATATGTACATACATAGACATATATACATGCATAGACATAGATACATACATAGACATATATACACATATACACATATAGACTGATATACATAGACATATATACATACATAGACATATAGACATACATAGACATATATACATACATAGACATATATACATACATAGACATATATACATACATAGACATATATACATACACAGACATATATACATACATAGACATATATACATACATAGACATATATACATACATAGACATATATACATAGACATATCTATACATACAAAGACATATATACATACACAGACATATATACATACATAGACATATATACACATATAGACTTATATATATATATATTTATATACATAGACATATCTATACATACAAAGAGATATATACATATATAGACATATATGCACATACTGACATATATACATACATAGGCATATATACATACATAGACATATGTACATACATAGACATATATACATGCATAGACATAGATACATACATAGACATATATACACATATACACATATACTTATATACTTATATACATATACATATATACATACATAGACATATATACATACATAGACATATATACATACATAGACATATATACATAGATAGACATACATAGATACATAGACATATATACATACATAGACATAGATACATACATAGACATATATACATACATAGACATAGATACATACATAGACATATATACACATATACACATATACTTATATACTTATATACATATACATATATACATACATAGACATATATACATACATAGACATAGATACATACATAGACATATATACATACATAGACATAGATACATACATAGACATATATACATACATAGACATAGATACATACATAGACATATATACAGACATATATACACATATACACATATACACATACATATACTTATATACATATACATATACATGATGTGCATATGAAGTCTGACGTGGAGGGTATTCGGTAGGCTTACAGTCATCATCCCAACGCGTTATTGGTGCAGAATGCCCATGACATTTGGTAGATCTGAAGAGTCTAGTGGAGTTGCCTTGGTTCACTGACTTGTTCATTCTTGTCTCTTAGCTTTGCAGGTCTATTTTTTTGCATGGCTTCTATGACATTGCATGGAGGAAATGCATGGTGGCAAGAAGATCCAGACAAGACAAAGACAACCACAATTTCTTGGAGAGAATCATTGTTCTTGATTTTGTCTCTGCGTCTTCAGGTGGTTTGTAGACACCCATGGGGGGGCCACGGTCCATGTTTGGTCTTCGCACGAGATGCCTGGAAGCTAAGGGATCCAGATCCATGCGATGTCGGCCACTGGCAGCTTACACCCAGGGCCAGTGCACCAAGTGCTGACGCTTGGTGCACAGGAACTGTGGATTTCAATGAACCATGAAAACATATGAAAACTCATATTCAGAAATGCCAGCGTCGACCACAGCTTGGCAGTTGTAGAGGGATTATGCCACAGGGGCAATTTTTTTTTACTGAGCCTCAAGACGCGTTCTTATTCTCAAGGCTGTGGGTAAAGATCCGCAGCGAGGAACAATTGTGTAGATTCAAAAAAAGATCAAAAACCAAGGCTTGAAGTACCATGGTTTTGTCAATAAGGTCCTTGTCAATCCTTGTCAAGTGAGTTTCTTTAAAGATAGGGCCCTGTTTGGTTTCAAGGGTTTGGGAGTGGTATGTTGTTTGCTTGCCCAAAGCCGGAACGAAACCCGGAACGCTGGAACCGTAAAACGCCGCTCAAAGCTAGGTTAATTTCGGTTAACCGGTTGGCAATGATCTTTCTCCTAGTTTGAGTGAACAGGCAGCCCTTTCAGTGCGCAGCACCAAATACATGTAACATCATGTAACACCTGTAACAACTACCAAAATCCTTTATCGCATGCAGAAATTGGCAAAATCATCAATTTGTATCCAATGCTATGAGTTTTCCAGTCACAAGGCTACTGTACCTGCAACACTCTTTAAATCTGCTGTCCCCAAGCTTCCTTTGGCCCAGTGGTTGCACGTACTACAAAATTGCGCTGCACTTTCTCAAACTTCAAAGCTAATTGTATCTGTTGGTAATGCTGGTAGCTCGCTATAGAAACAGCCGTAAAAACCTTCAGAGGACAGCTTGGGATTGGCTTTCGTCAGTGTGCTTTGATTGAAAGATCGGTGCTCTGGCACTCTCTCATCCTGTCTTGTCCCAGCTATTTCCCTGTTGGATATCATCCAAGATGCACAACCCACCAAGGAACATGATTTTTTGCATCTTTTTTTCTGCAGAGGCCACGGGGAGAGGACAGGTGGAAGGCAGAAGTGGTGGGAAAATATGGGCATTGTGACATATTTAATTTTTGAGGGTTTGCCCTTGCCGCCACGGCGTATCTTCGTTGCATTCGTTGCATTTGCCATGGTGATGTTTCTTTGCTAACTCCTTGGCCGGCTCATTGGAAACCTTGCTGGTTCTAATGGCTATTACATGCTATTGCTCTGGTGGGAATCTTAATCCTTGCACCTGGTGGATCCTGGTGGCATGAAGTCGATCACAGGACCATTCGCAGGGTTGAATGCCAAATGTCCGCCCTTAAGTTTTGGATGGTCCTGAAAATAGAGATATCACCGCTCCAAAACCTGCAGTAAGCCATGTGCCGCCATGTGTGCATCTTAATGTGGGAAACTCATTGCTTTTCTCCAAATTGCTGTCCTAATCACACTGCGACAATCACACCACAACAATCACATCAGCGTTTGGGTCTTAATTTCACCGCAGATACCAGCAATTTAGATTACAGTCCATCTGGGGAGTCATCACGAAACCTGTTTGTCAGGTGGCCTTGCGATTGTATGTCTATCGGCTACGGTTCTTCACCATGTGCCGGGGAACTGACGGAAAATGGTTGTGGGGCTGGAAGTGCATGAGGGACAAAGCCGCAACTGCCGATTTGAGAATGGAGTTGGCAATATTGGACATACAGACACATACATATGCGTATGTATACATCAACTATCATCAACTCTTACTTTACTTCCTTATATATTTCTGGGACTCTATCCCAACTGACGCGCGCTCCTGCCACTTTTCATGGCAAATCAACCAGAGAGACACTGGATCATACAGAGAAATCGGGAGAAATCGGCGGCTCATGCGTAGTGCCTGGGTGTAGTGCCCTTACCAGGCTGCTGATCTCCGGGTGAGTCCCCCACGCTGTTCCCAAAACAGTTGGGCTGGGGATACCGGCATCCAGGTTTTCGGATAATCTTGCGACGATCCAGGCATGTAGCAGTCAGGAAAATGTGAAGCTTGTGCTACTTGGGTGATCTTCGGTGCTTTGGCGTTGACTTATCTTGCTCCAGGTACGGCTGTGCGTGGAATGTCCTGGATTTGTTGGTCACGCTCTTTCATCTCTTCGAGGTGAGGATACCCAAGTGGTGATTGCAAGAGTGACGTCAGTGGCATCGTGATGGGTGAATGTTTAGGCGCCAAACTTGTCAAGATGACGCGCCTTGTACATACATGCACTCTTGATCGCATATGTGCATACGTACGCATACATTTGTGTAAATATAATGTAAGCCTATTTGGAGACTATTGTGGATCAAGTGACACGTTTGTTAGTGTTCGGACTAGATTTTGGATAGATGTAAGCGTATGCGCGTATCTGCGCGTATAAGTTTATCCTGATTCAAAACTGCGCGTAGCTTAGACTCAGATGGATGCCATGCCTTTCGCTATCAGTGGCCGCTGACTAGTGACTACTAGTGACTACTAGTGACTACTAGTGACTGCTGGTGACTAGCCGTAAAGGTCGTTTGATGTCAAGGGACCTGGTCGCCATAGGCCTGGCCCCAGCTCCACCCGGCTCCACCCAGCTCCACCCAGCTCCCAGCTGAGGAGTTTGGCGCTTTGGTGGTTAAGGCACGGTTGGATCAGGTTTAGAGAACACCCATATGGACATATGTGGACATGGCAGAGCCAATCCAAGTCCATATGATACTGTACTTATGAAAGCTCAAAAAAAAGGTTTGCTTTGAAACTACTAGGCTAGGCGTGATTGTCCCAAAGTTCGAGAGTCTCTTGCAAGTGTGAAAGGGTTGAGATTGCCCTTGATGTTGCTTATCCAGAGTCTCGGACCGTCCCAGAAGTCAAACCGATGGAACGAATCCTTAGAAGCCTTAACTTTGCCTCTTGAATCGCTGTGACGATTTACAGATTGCTGGTGTCACATGCCACCTGCAGGCGACGGCCAACAGTGAGTTGGAATTTACCAACAGCAGTGTTGTGAGGCGGGCTCCTGAGATGCCTTGTGACATATTGTGACATATTGTGACTTTGTGGGCTTGGATCCAGCGAGACCAGGAGTCTCCCGCTTGGAGCCCCAGATGGCGTACCAAGACATGGTAAAAGTAAAAGTAGCATCCACCGTTGATGGGTGCAACACACAATATTCAAAAAGGTAGATATGTTACATTGCTGCAATGCACCAACACATTTACAAGGCCACATCAACTCCACTCAGAAACCAAGCAGGATCAACACGATGTGATGCCTTGTTTGGGTTTGAAAAACCATGAGCAACTTCTGGACTGCAGGGGTTGTGCCCGTGTGCCATCACCGGCCAGGACAATCAGAATCTTGCGTGGCATCAAGGCGTGACCCTGGTTATACCCTGGTGGCCTTCCCGGCCCCCAGCCAATACAGAAGTTCTATGAGTTCTATGTCATTCTTCTTCTTCTTCTTCATCATCGGTATCAGTTGTCAGTGCTGGAACCGCTTTGAGCTTCGGCTCCACATCTCTGGCTGCCCTTGCCAGCAAAGGCCAAAAGCAACTATCACCAATGCCCTGTGACATTCACACTGCTTGCATGGCATACAACAATAAATGGGATTAAATGGGTCCATGGTCATTCGCACCAAAAGACATTCAGGGGGTATTGTGATGCTTGATCGTGTATGCCCTTCTCATCTTATGGGTTTATCTAGAATAGGCCCTTCGCTTGTTGATTGCGAAGCATTTTCAAACAATATTCATCAAGCATATCCCGATACTTCCGGTCTTGATTTGCGTCTCAGTTTGCTTGAACAACATGTCTACAAACACGCACCGGCATACAAACACACATGAAAACGCGTACATACACAAAAACAGAGACACAGATACGGTGTGTGTACAGAGCGCATGGACAGGCGCAAATTAAAAGCCTTAGATTGGCCAAGACTGGGGCCAAGACTGGGGCCAAGACTGGGGCCAAGACTGGCCAAGTGGAGGGGTAGACTCTCCGCAGGTGATCCGACTCGTGCGCTTCATTCGCTATGCCGAGGAACTTCAACTTATTGCAACTTGGCCCTGGCAGCGCCTAACAAGTAGAAGCGGTGTAGACTGAGGTTGAAAATGGAGCCATGGAAAAGGTCAGCCATGGTGAGGATTGATTTGATTTGAAACCTATGTCCCGCCACGAAGTGAGGGCCCGAGACGTCACTCCTGAATTTGAAGGTCCAAGGGTATCCATGTCTTTTTCCCAGACCATAGGGGGTTCCTCAAAATTCACCCCCTGCCTGGCAACTACAAACACATTGTATCCTGGATGGCCAGATAGTCAAGCAGACGTCGAGATAGAGTCGGATCCAGTCCTGAAAGCATCAGCAAAGGTGTCGGGAGTTTTAGAACACCTGCTTGGGCACGCAAGTTCTCAAGCAGTCCATAGCAGTCCCATTTTGATTTTTGAGGTGAGCTGCTTGATTTTGTCCTTTCGCACCTTCCTTTGGAGTATCGGCTTGCTGGTCATGACGTTTTACGCGCGGCACTCAGTACTAAGGTGGGATGGGATAGACGGCGAAACATGTTTGTGAGACAAAACGGGAACATGCAAATGTGAGGTGCGACTTCCATGGTGTCAGAACTGAAAGAGTTGCCAAATTTGGTAACGTTCAGTGGCAGACCAGTGTGTTCTGCCAGTTTTTCCTTCTTGGTCATTGGCTGCACTCTGGTTCGAGAGAATCCGTTCAGAGGGCCATCACTTGTGGGTGAGCTTGCGGTGCTTCGCACAGCCAAAGGATGTCAAAGGTGTATCCATACTTGTTTGGGCCGGTGGCGGTGCAAGAGAGTCACCCACTTGGGATAGTTTTTGGAGGGGAATATTTCTGTTCGGTCTTTGGAAAGGATGCCCTCGCTTTTCCAGGGGTGCTCGTAGGTCAAGCAAGCCAAGCTTCAAGTTGCACCTAAAACATATGGCCAGGTTCACGGCCACTGTTTGGAACAGGCGCTCACATAAATCCGCGAAGCATGGCCATGGTTTATCCGTTGATGTCTGTGGATGTCTGTGGATGTCTGTGGGAGACGGGAGTGAGTGAGCAGAACCTCAAGCTACTGTAGATCAAGTAGCCCGATGATGAAACATTTGGGGCTGGATTGGAAGGCAGAAGCCAGTCCCACCCACCCCACTAGCCACAGACTATCTTAGCCAAGATTCTGACCGTGTTTTCTTTGGTTTCTGCCTGCTCTCCTTTGTTTTCCGTCGATTTCTTTTTCTTTTTGGTGTGGTCATCCACACGTCCAGCACAAAGGTCATGGCCATCTACACCACCCAAGTTTCGTATTTGTATCGCCTGGAGTTCCCCGACAGCTCAGTGAACCCCGCCCTGGAGAAGTGGTGGGGCGGTATCTTCACGAGCGCCTTGACTGACGCTGGATGCTCCTGGTTATTTTCATGGGGATGTGTGGGCATGCCTTGGAAACCCAACCCTGCCAATTGGAGTAATTTTCAACTAGCAAACAGCGCACCTCCCCTATATGGCCTGTGGAGCAGTTTCTGGGACATGCAGGGCTACTGAATGAGAGTTAAACATGTTATATAAATCTTATCCGGACTATTAGATGTTGCATAAATACGGCTGACACACACACACAGACACGTATAGATAGATAGATAGATTAGATTAGAATAGATTAGATTAGATTAGATAAGATTAGATAGATAGATAGATAGATAGATAGATAAGATAGATAAGATAGATAAGATAGATAAGACAGATAAGATAGATAAGATAGATAAGATAGATAAGATAGATAAGATAGATAAGATAGATAGATAGATAGATTAGATAAGATAAGATAAGATTAGATTAGATTAGATTAGATAGATAGGTAGATAAGAATAGATTAGATTAGATTAGATTAGATAGATAGACAGATAGTTAGATAGCTAAGTAAGATAGATAGATAGATAGATAGATAGATAAGATAGATAAGATAGATAAGATAGATAAGATAGATAAGATAGATAAGATAGATAAGATAGATAAGATAGATAAGATAGATACAATAGGTAATATAGATAAGATAGATAAGATAGATAATATAGATAAGATAGATAAGATAGATACGATCGAAAAGATCGAACAGATAGATAATATAGATAAGATAGATAAGACAT